>Ga0307507_10001257_pt1 | contig 56743 bp, 32 predicted proteins | sample 7_EM_MG_FD_207223 | JGI IMG/M metagenome (GOLD analysis project Ga0307507, IMG submission 207223) | Populus trichocarpa ectomycorrhiza microbial communities from riparian zone in the Pacific Northwest, United States - 7_EM | ecosystem: Host-associated > Plants > Roots > Unclassified | place... | reverse complement strand
TTTTAAAAACCACCCAACTATTTATTATATAACTTTAATAGGAGCTAGAGAGTATATATAAAAGTCCAAATTTAAATTATTAAAATTTATTATTAAGTGGTTGTTAAGATATTAAAGTGTGATTTTTTTATTTTTTGGTGTGTTTTTGAAGTAATCAGCTCACCTATTAGTTATATAGGGTGACTCACTAATAACGACTACTTGAGTAGGTTATAGTGATGTTAGTTAATAAGCTTGATTATATTAGAAATAAGGAAGGGCAAGAAACTTAAGACTCCTCGCTACACTAGTGCCGCGGCGTTATATAACAACCGCTTGCCTTATTCCCAACACTGGCAACTCTTCTTTTATAGTTGCCATCTATATATAAATACTGCTTAGCTAGCGTAATAAATATTAATCCTTCTTACCTACTATTGCCATTATAATATAAGTCTTGCTATTCTAAAATTTGCATCTTAGCATATGGTGCTTTCTTGCTTAGAGTCGTGGGTGCATATTATATTAGGGCCGCTAAGGCGCTAGTTATAAGTAAGCTAATAGCAATTTTCTATCCTAGGGATGGAAAATCCTAATTAGCTAGTTAGAATTAGGGTCTGTAGATTATTATACTCCTACTCCCTTTTAACCCAACCTTTAACCTATATATATAGAGTGTTTATATTAACAAATGTTTCTAAAGCCTTATTTAGGTTTGCCTTTATTATTGCATCTACTGGGTTATCTTGGCCATTAATCTATTAAATCTTAAAGAGTTTTTGCCGTTTGTAGGATTGCCGAAGTGCTATAATATTAATTATAAGGTGTTTCTTCTTTATAGTACTAAGCTTAACTAAACACTCGTAGAGGGGATATAAGTCGGTGCACATAATTATAGGGATAATGGGAAGTACGAGTTAATCTATAATTATCTTTAGGGTAGTTCTAATTGTAATTGCTATATTAACTCCGCTAACCATTCCATATATCTCTAACGCTAGAACGCTTTAAGTAATATACTTACTCTTAGTTAAGCTCCAATAGATAAGATTGCCGTGGATTATAAAGTTATTCTCTCTAGTAGATTTATTTACAATAATAATCTTATATCCTAGCTAGGAGCTAAAATCTTTGTTGTTTATAAACAACCTATTAATAAATACAAAGAGCTTAGTGGTGGGAAGGTTAATAGGCACATAGAGTAGTCCCTAATTAAGATAGTTTATTTGCCAGGAAAGGCACTTATTTAGGGCAAGAATATCATCCTTAGTTGGTTTCTAGTATTGAGCGGTAATAGAGAGATTAAAGGAACCCTTAGGTTGATAGATAGAAGCAATATAAGCTCCACAAGCGCGTTGCTCCATATATCCTTACTTTAGAGAATTAACGTTAATAATGTTAATCTTCTTGCCTTAACCCTTTTAGCGTAAAGCAATAGAATCCTCATTTAGGGAGAGGATGCATTTATTAAAGAGTAATAGTGTTATTAAATTAAGCTTTTCCTTTAGCCTTGCTATAAGATTTGCCCTTACTAGCTTATTTTCTTTAAGGGCTAAGAATTGGTCATCTTTTAAGATAATTATATTATTAGTTTGTATGCTGATAATTCCAAATAGGGTTCCTATAGTTGTAATAAGGAAGTAGGGATTAAATATAGAAGTGGTTATTAGAAGCTTCTCTTTATAGTACTTACTATAGGTAGCCTACCAATAAGTTCCTACCTCTACAATTCTATATAATAGCTTAAGCATAACCATGATTATATCTTCGGGATATTAATGGCAAATTTACTCTAGAAGGTATACCAATATTAAGCGCTAAAGGTGCGTCTCTAATTGGGTATAGGCCTAAATAATATCTTATAAATAAACCGCCATTCTATTCTTTATTAAGGAGGGAGCTAGCGCAATAATAACTCGCTAACTAGCTTATTAAATTATAGGAGATTACGTAAGAATTACCTCCTTGTTATTATTGTTGTAACCTTAGATAATAAGCCTTAATTTCTTAAATGGGGCGTTAATAGCTTTGCCCTTAATCTTATTGACTATTCTTAACTTAAAGATACAAACTTTATTAAACTTAGTAGGGTTATACTTCTTGAATTTAAAGACTTCTCTTATAATAAGGCTATTAATCTCTTGCTTATTAGATGCTTAGAAAGGAGCTCTAGGGGTTATAATACAACCTTCCTTTTAGAGCTGTTTTGTGAGCTTAAAGTTAGCCTTCTCCTTGGCTGTTATAAAGGCCATTGTTCATACTAACTTAATAGCACGAGTGAGTCGTATCCATGGGCACGAAATACATGTAGTATTGTATGCTTGTTTGGATGGTAACTGTCGATTGTATAAAGCAGACTACGTGGTCTATATACTGATGCGTCCTCCCCCTAATTAGTTAGTGCTTCATAAGTGCACCAGACGCGTAAGCGAGTGGTTGGTGCACCGAACGCGTAAACGCGTACCTGGCGTACCGAACGCGTAGGCACGCGGTTGGTACGATAGGTGCTGTAATTATACACTAGCGGTACTTGAAAAATAAAACCACTTGTGTATAGCCTCCGTAATTGCTTTAATAGAACCATAAAACACAAAAGAAAATACATAGGAAATCTCCCCTAAGGTGCCGTCTAGGCTGCCTTCCAAACGGTGCCCCAAGCTGGCCGTAAGTTCTGCTTACGGTCCGTAGAATAAACCGTACGGCCTTTTAACGGGCAGTAGACGAGCCATAAGTCGGATCGTGAGGGCCGCCAAGGCGCTAGTGCTAAGCGAGCCAATGGCGATTTTCTATCCCGGGGATAGAAAATCGTGATTGGTCAATTTAACTACCCTGCAGAATTCGGCGGGTTATATAAGTCCACCAAGTTCCACCGTAGCTTTCTACCGTTTTCCACCTGTACCGTAGGTGCTCCGTTAGTCCCGTTCTACCCATTCTGTGACTTCTAGGTTAAGCTTATTCGTATTAATTAGGGTTTTAAGAGCTTGACACAGCTTTGCCTTAGTTATAGCGTCTGCTAGGTTGTCTCCGCTACTAATCTATTTAACCTCCGTAATCTCGTGCCGTTTATAGGCCTGACGTAAGCACATAAGGTTAACTATAAGCCTCTTCTCTTGTATTGTACCTAGTTTAACTAGGCAGTTGTAGAGGGACTTTAAATTGGTGTATAGAACCAGGGGTAACTGCTCTAGTTATAGAATCTTCTAGACCGTTAATTTGATTGCGGCTGCTATATTAAAGCTATGGGCTAGTGCATATAGCTTAGAAGCTAGTACACTGCGGGTTACTTATTTACACTTAATTAAAAACCAGTGCAGTATATTTACGTCCTAATTACGGTCCGTAAGTACAATCACAAAGCCGATTTGTAATGATAGGTCTTTGTTATTAGTAAAGGAGGCATCCATAAATACTATTATACTAAGGGAATTTAGGTCCAGTGGTACAAAAGTAAGTCCTCTTATTACGTTGTTAATTTGCCATTAAATGCGCTTATTAAGCTGCTTGATATTTTCTTCTTACAGATCTACTGCCTGGGCCGTAAAGGACAAGTCGTAGGCAGATTCGGGTTGGCAGACTATAGCTATATAGGCGCCTCTTGCACGCTGTGCAGCGTATTGGTCCTTTGTATTTACGGTCTTATAGGTCTCTCTGCGGGAACTAGTAAGGTCCGTAGGCTTTACTATAACGGGCTTTAGGTTTTAGGCTTGGCGTTCCTAAGTTAGCTTAATTAGGTTGCCCTTTTATGTAATTAGGCCTCTATTAAACTTAATCGGATTCTGCTTAGTTAACTACTCTTACGGCTTTACCAAGAACTTGGCTTTTTATAGTTCAGTTTCTTCAGCGTCCGCAAAGGTCTGGTCTGCTAGGAATAGGGTATTGTCTATTTAGAGTCTAATAATACCGAGGCCGTTTAATAGGCTGTATAGGAGGCAGGGGTTATAGGTCGACTGTTCCATTTTGAGTTTACTAATATGGTGCTAGTAGTATGTCTTAAACCAATAGTTTCTGGCTTCTGGTACTCCGTATAGAGGTTTTACAACCTATAGGATTATTCCTGGTTGTAGGTTGAGCTTAGGGGGTGGCCGTATAAAGATGTCCCTACTTAGGTAGGTATTAGACTGCACATAGGCTTACGAGATGTCCCGTAGGTAAAGAGCTACGGGTTTGCTTTGCTGTAGTCCAGGCATAAGTGCAAGTATAATCCGTTAGCTAACTTGTTGAATTGTAGGCGATTGCGTAAGGACTAAGCCCTTCCCTTAGTTGTTGTAGGCTTGTACGACAAGCCTTAATTTTTTAAAAGCTTTGTTAGTACTTAGGTGCTTAATTTCGTTAACGAAGCGTAAGTTAAATATACAGACGCCTTGCGGAACGTCTTTCTCTGTTATAACCGCAAAGACGCCCTTTTTAAGTAGTCCGTTGATCTCTTTGCGTTATAAGTCCGTAAAGGGGGTTTTCTATACTAGAACTGATATATCCGCAGGCAGAGATTGCCTTGCGGATATTCCTGCGGAGGTTAGGTGAGTCTCTATTATAGTGTTCTCAGTTATAGGGTGCTTTTGGGGGCGTCCTTAACCGCGCTTTACGGTAGGTATAGTAGGTTTAATGGGTTTCCGGAGGACTTCTAGGGTAGGCAAGGGTGCTTCTAGCTTGTCTAGTTCGGCGGTTGCTTCTGGTTTGTTTGGTTTAGCGGTTACCTCTAGTTTATCTAGCTCGGCAGTTGCTTCTAGTTCGTCTAGCTTAACGTCATAGGTGTCTTTGGGCCGAAAGTAGGGTTTTACGGACGTGCTTCTAAAGCTGGTTGGGCCGCTAGGAAGTTGTACACAGCACGTCTCGTTTTCTATAGCCAGTAAACAGTAGGGTCCGGTCTACTTGCCGCTTTTACGCTATATAAGGACTTCAGAGTTAAGCGGGAGGTCGTGTACTGGGGTCGTGTTAGGTTCGTTGCGGTAGTATAGGGTGTTATTAATAGCTTATTTAGCCTATAGCTTGACTATCTTAGCTATCGCCTTCCGTATTACAGCTGCTCGTTCCGTAATAGACGGGGCAGGAGGATTTAGGTTACTTATTCTTAGGTAGGCTCCGTAAACCAAGAGGGTAGGTACTAGTCCATCTGGGCCAGCAGTGTCGTTAACGGCTTTTACGGCCATCTATAGAGCTAGTTCCTTTTGGATGTCCTTATACTCATCCGTAATAATCTGGTAAGCTCTCCGTAGGGCTAGGTAAGCTCGCTTAACAAGCCCAATAGACCAATACGCCTTAACTGGAACGGCTTTTGTTAATATAGCCATGGCCGTAGCATACTACTGGAATTCCTTGCTAATGAAGTTCCTACCGGCGTCGTGGGTGATATACTTAGGAGGTCCAACGTACATATTAATCCAGTAGGTCCGTAAAATATCCCAAGTATACTTTACGGATATATTTTACAACCAACGGGCGGCTTAATAGCGGGTTGCCTTGTCAATTATATGTAATACTGGGCTGCCGTTAATGTACATAATGTCTACGTATACTAAATGGTTGAAGTTAAGATCCTTATAAAGGGTGAACTTAAATCGGCCTAGGGAACGTCCGTATTTCTAGCAGTAGGAGTAGTATTTAGTTAGGTGATTAACTGCCTTTCTGTTAACGTTGTCGTGTCCAAAGCGTTTAAGGACTCTATATAGCTTTTCGGCTAACGGGTGGCCAAAACGACAATGTAAATGGTGGATCTCCGTACTGGTAAGGTAGCACGGGTTATAGTCGAAAGATTCCTAAATATAGGTCCGTAAAGTCTCTCCCTATATAAGGAACGGGTGTCCAAATTGTTGTATAATTAGTAGGGTAACATGCTTGCTTCCTAGGGCAGTTATAGGGCCGATTAAGGTGTCCATAATATTGTTATAGTAAACCTGTAACCTGTCCATATCCGTAAGGCAAAGTAAGAAAGGGGTGTCTGCTTTTACTATATAGAAGTTAACTAGGCTAATTGGGGTCTTAACTATAACTAATCTAATTAATGCAGTTAAGCCAATGCCGAATTAGACGTTTACGGCCCCAGTTTGCATAGTGTCAATGTCCGTATTATTATTTGCGGTAGTCCTATATGCAAGGTATTGTCTGTAACCTGCAGTAGACTTCTTAGAGGCGCCTGTGTTAATTATAACACCGTAGAATTCCTTGGGGGTATAGCGTTCTGTGGTAATATATGCAAATAGGTCCTGCTCGTAATCTATAACGTCCGTAACGGGGGTGCTTGCGGAATGGTTTTCGGGCGCAACTGAGTGTATAAAGGAACGGTCAGCTAATACGGTCATGATATTAAAGGCTTAGCTGTCCGTAAAAGGTCCAAAAGTGGTTAGGAATGTCTCTAAGGTCTCTTATTCCTAAGCGTCTAAGTTAAAGTTAATTATAAGGGCTTCTATTAACTTATTAGGGGGCTCTTCTGCTTCCTCTCCTTCATATTCTAAGATAAACTGGCTAATACGGCTATTAAGTCTCTTCCTGGACTTATTACGTTCTTCCTGGGTATGCCTTATAGACCAACATCCTTCCTTACCGCACACAAAGCACTTCTAGCTAGTTTGTCTGCGGGGGTATGTTTTCGTACGGGGGTTACTGCAGGGGTTACAGGTAGGACTTAGTCGGTACGGGTGCTGCTAGCGGTAGCGGCGGTCCGTAAAGTAGACGTCTAAGTCTGTTTGCGGATATTGAATATCCGTAATAAAGGCTTGCGTGCTACCTAGTGGGTTTAAGACTTTGTACGTTATAATAGAGGAATGTAGGTCATTAATAAGGCCAGCTAAAGTATCTGTAGGCTTGTAGTAGGCGTACTTACAGGGCTCTACTTCCTGGCAGGCCGTAATAAGTTTATTATGCAGGAAGTCGTCCGTTCGAAGCTTGATATCAAGACCGTGCTGTAGGTGGCGGAGGTCTTTAATAAGGATTTACAGGCACTCTATAGTCGATTTTTCAGTGTTCTTGTCCATTACGGTCCGTAGCTTGGTTGCATTCCATTAGGTAAGAATATCACGCTTATATTCTGGTCCTTTAAAGTAGTTACGTGTAGCTTTATATAGCTTATTAAAAGGAACACTAAGGGGGTTACTCTTAAGATTGGTATAGTAGTGGTTAAGTGCTAGGCCGCGCAGTATGGTAGAGTAGGCTTGGCTGAACTCCTATTTAGGAATATCAGCCTTCTGACAGAGGTCCGTAAAGATAGTCAGTTTGAAGTTAAAGTTGTTGTTTTCACCGCTGTACTTAGATTTGTCGGTGTAGAGCTTGGCTAGGTTAGCTAGTTCCTTGCCGTAGGTCTTTACTTAGATGGTTTGCGGATCTGTGACTTAAATAACGGAAGGGGTTTGGTCCATGTTTTAGTTTATAAGGGTGTTGCGTTCCGTAATTTGGGTTACGGGGGTATTACGGTCCGTAACTTGAGTACTAGGTATACTTTAGCCCGTAAGATTAATTCCAAAACTGCTTGGGTTTGTAGGACGAATTTGGTTAAGAGGGTTAGGTATAAGGCCAGCGATTATATTAAGTTTGGAAGAAGTAAAGAGTTCCTTAGTTTCTTGGAACTGGTCTAGGATTTCCTCCTTAGTCTATTCCGTTTGGTCCTTTTCGTATATTGTGTTGTATAAGGACTATGCAACAGTAACTTATTTATTCCTTTTAACCTATACACCTTGGTTACGTAAATAGGTTCATAGTTTACGGATAGTAGTGGGGTTGCAGGCTTTAAAAATAGCTTCTGTAAAGTCCGCAAAGTCTTCCTAGTATTGCTCCCATAGGTTGTTATTCATAAGCTTAAAGTATCTATATTCAAGGATTTTAAAACTAATATAGTCGTTAACGTCGTTTATAGACGTAACGTCAACTCCTTGTCTCCACTTCTTTTAACCTTTGCTGACTTGCTTGCTGATATCTGCCATACTGTATAGTGTAGTGCGTAGCGGGCGGAAGAGTTCTTGTAAGGGTCCGTAAAATCGGTTTACGGGCCGTAAGGGTTTGTAGGAGGGTAAGAGGTCTCCGTAAGGGGTCTTAATAGGTCCATAATGGTTCGCAGAAGGGTAGGGGGTCTCCGTAAGGGGTCCGAAAGAGGTGTAGTAAGAATAGGGGTTCGAGGTTCGGAGGAGGTTAAGGATAGGGGGTTCTGTAAGGGGTCTAAAAAGACGTCGGAGGTATCAAAGGAGGGTGTAGTAGGAGCAGGGGTTTAAGGTTTGAAGGTAGGTCGAGGGTAGGGGTTTCCGTACAGGTCTATATTCGCGTCTATAAACTTCCAGTAAACCGTACTAAGACTTAAATAAGTATACAGAGTTGGTGATAGGTCCGTAATCCCCAACTTCCGACCTTCTAGCAGGTCGTACTAGGAGTCTGAACAGGTAGTCGCTGTCGTATATATCGCTTAGTGGGAGGTGTCGAGTGATTACTAATCTGTGCGCGCTTACTGATTAGTGTTCGTACTAACTTAATAGCACGAGTGAGTTGTATCCACGGGCACGAAATACATGTAGTATCGTATGCTTGTTTGGATGGTGACTGTTGATTGTATAAAGCAGACTATGTGGTCTATATACTAATGCGTCCTCCCCCTGATTAGTTAGTGCTTTATAAGTGCACCAGACGCGTAAGTGAGTGGTTGGTGCACCGAATGCGTAAACGCGTACCTGGCGTACCGAACGCGTAGGCACGCGGTTGGTACGATAGGTGCTGTAATTATACAGCCATTAATAACTTAACTCTATTCTTAATAGCGGTAACGAATTGCTCTTTAAAATTAATAAGGTGTTAGCAATTTTATAATCCCTTTGGGCGACCTCTACCGCGTTATAGTTGCGGCATATCTGCTATAATTATATTAGAATTATAGTCGCCTTCTAAAGTATATTAATTGTAGTTCTCCTCTAGGGTATCCTCTGGGGTATCCTATAAAGGCTTAGAACTGTTGTTTCTGTAGTAGGGCTTAATAATAGTTAAGTAAAATTAAGTGGGTCTATAGGGTATCTAAAGAGTACAAGTCTAACTATTAATTATAATAAGTTTATATAGGCCTAACTATCCTCCCTTTTTACGCTATACGCGTACCTTAGATTGGAGTGGCAGATCAAGCATAGTTAAGGTATTTAGGCCATTTCTTATTTCTAGTACGTTGTTAACCTAGCGCGTAGCGTAGAGACGTCACACCTTTTTTATTACTTTATAAATAGCCTCCGCTTGTTACGTAACGGATAGGGATAGTAGAGAATTGTTAGTTATTTAAGGGTAGGCGCTAAAGACTAGCAATATAGGTATAAGCCTATCTAGGCTAGCGGAATTATTAACAGCCTTAATAGCTATCTATAAGATAAGCTCTTTGCTAGCGCCCTTTAGTTCTAAAGAAATAATCTCATATACTCATTGTAATGGCGTATGATATTATTCTACTTTTTTAACACTATTGTGTGCCTTAATAGGGACTTCCTTAACCTTAATTTCTATTGCCTTCGCCTATTGCCAAAACTCTATAAATAAGAAGTTCCTTCCTATATTATAAATAACTTAATTAGGGGGTTCTAGGTAGATATTAATCTAGTACAATTAAAGAGTATCCTATGCGTTCCTAGCTGACATATTCTTTAGGAAACGTGCGGCTTAAAAGGAGGTTAAGAGGTTAATAACTTAGAGTACTGGCTTGCCGCTAAGATATATAACGTCAACAATAATATAGAAGTTAAAGTTATAATTATCTTTAAGGGTGAACTTAAATCAGCCAGGGGACTTCTAGTTTATTTAGTAATAATAGCAGTACTTTATAAGATACTTAATTGCCTTAACCTTAACTTTATAGCCTACTCGCTAAAGAACCCTAAGTAATTAGTAAACAAATAGGTGGCCAAAACAATAGTATAGTTAATATAGCTCTAACTTGGTTAAGTGGCTTTAAGCAACACTCTTTTCTAGTTAATAAAGGAGTAACTAGGGGTAACCCTATTTACATATAATAGGCACCCGATTATCTCCCTAAATAAGTATATTCTTAAGGTTATTAAATTTAACGCCTAATTTATCTATATCTCTAATACAAAATAGAAACGGGGTATTCACGGGAATAATATAGAAAGTAATATACCCTAAGGGGGTTTTAACCTTAATTATGCTAAAAGAGATTATAGTACCCTTACTAAAACAAATTGTATATTGGCCTGCCGTTAATTAGTTAATCTAAACAGAGCTATTAAGCTGCTAAAGAGCTTGAACTTAAGGTTCTCCTACTGTAGATACTCCTACAGCTCTAGTATCTGGTATAATACCATAGAAGACGTTCGCCGAGTATCTATTATTAAAGGAGAATATAGAACTCTTCTTTAGCTTATTAAAGATGTCTAACTTCATAATAGTATAGAGCATAAATTGGTTATTAAGAATAGTAATGGTTTATATGCTATCTACCTCACCATACTTAGTAAAGTATTAGTTAGAAAAGTAGTCCTTAATTTCTATATCTATAAAAAGCTATTTAGCCTTATTAGCCTCACCCTTAAGATCCTCTACGCTTTTATATTAAACTAGGAAGCTTTAGAAGTAGGCCATAGTGACCTTATAATTTCTAACATTTCTTACACTCTAGTAAAACTTATTATATGCCTCCTTTCGCTTATTAAGAGAATGCCTAGTTAACTAGCAATTTGGTTTCTTATAAATATAGTACTTCTTCTAGCAATTACTTTGGAATGAACCTCCATAAGGACCTCTACCTTTGCCTTATAGTTATTAATTATACCCTCTACCGTATTGCCTACCACGGCCACTATATATTCAATCAGTCCAGTTATGATTATATTAGTCGGGTGGGTCAATTAAAGTAGGTTAGAGTTAGGTGTTGAATTACTATACTTCTTAAGAGCGTAAAGCGGTGCTAATAGAAGATCTTAATTAAGCACACACTCCTTTATAAGTATTTGCAGGATTAAAGAGAGTAAGGTTATATTCTTTAATGCCTTAGTATGCGCTAATAACTTAATTATATAGGCTAAAATCCTTTTAATATAATTTGGATAAACTACACTAAATTGTCTAAAGTTAATTAAAGAGCTTTTGAAGATAATTAAGCCGAGGGATACCTAGGTTTGTAGTAATAATCCTTAGGAAGGTAGTCTCTCTCTATTCTAATATATACTACTACTTATTCTCTTCTGTTTTAAAGTGGCATCTTGACTTATATATTATGCGGTTGAAATCATATCCTTTTCCTGCTAAATAATTATAATAGAAAGTACTAGCTCGGCCTTTAAGCATAATAGAATAGGCGTTGTAGTATTTATTAGACTCTATTCCTACCTTCTAGTAACAGTTATAGAAGATGCGTAGTTTTAAATTAAGAATATTATATAATTCCCTACTAAACTTCTTCTCCTAATCTAAATAGAGCTTTACAAGCTCTATAAGCAATTTTAAACTACCTCCGATTTAAGATTAAGATAGAGGAGGTAGGAGTTGCATTATAGGCTGCAGTGGGGATATAGGTCTAGTTAGTAGGGTCTAAAGGCTATTAGATTGCGAAGTAAGGGGATTTTATACTTACTAAAGGGCAGTAGTTAAAGTTATAGGTTAAATTGGTTAATATAGGGGAGTTGAAGACGGAGGTAGAAGCGTCTCTAATAGTATATTACTTAGGTTCTATTATAAATTAAGCTTCCTTATAGTGCGTAGTTAGTGCTTAATCTCTTATAGAGTCCATTTGTGCTCTTCTTTTATATTAATAACTTACTCCTAAATATTATCTCTAATAGCACCCCTATCCATAGGTACGAACACTCTATTCTCCTATAGGAAGTTATGGAAGTCCTATATAATATCCTTGTTCGCAGAAGCCTATATTTCCTTTATTTATCTAATAAAGTCCTCCTTTATACAGTACCATAGCATAGTGTTGTTGTATTCGCTGTCTTTATAGTATGCTATACGGTGTAATAAGAATCTGTTTAAGTCTTATTAATTAACATCTTTAGGATTAATTATGGTGGTTTTCTATATCTTTAGGTTAATGTCGTCCTTATACTTCTTTGGGTAGGTTAACGCCATAATAGCTATTATTAAAGATTGTTTGACGCGTTTTAATAAAAATTAAGGGAAATAAAGGTTGTTTAATATGTAGTTAGGTAGTAATTATAATCCTATAGTCTGTAAAGGTACACCAAAGGTATTAAGATGGTTGTTTTAACGCGTTTTAGATATTAACTTAGGACCCTAGGTTTAGTAACACTTCTAACCTAAAGTACTTAACCAAATCTTTGTAAACGTGGTTGTTCTGTATAATAGATATAACTTAATACCTCCTAGTACTTAGTAATACTTCTATTACTAGTTTTCCGCAAGTCTAAGGTAGCACAGTATTGCCGGGATCCATTCCATATAAGCGCATATAGTACCCCTATACAAGACTATCTCTTCTGTTTAAAAACCTAGCTGCTCTATAGTTAACTGTGTATTTAACCACTAATCAGTGTTGGTTATATAGGGTGACTCACCAATAATAACTACTCGAGTAGGTTACAGTGATGTTGGTTGATAAGCTTAATTGTATTGGAAATAAGGAAGGGCGAGGAGCTTAAGACTCCTCGCCACGCTAGTGCCGCGGCGTTATGTGACGACCGCTTGCCTCATTCCCGACACACCTGTTTGACCAGCTCACCCGTGAAATACGTTAGCAATTTGCTAGTTAAAAATTTCTGGGTTCTTTGCCCACCTATGCACCGTGCTGGCGGCCACCTAGCTAGCTAGGTGGTGTTGGTTGAGTTTACGAAAACCAAAACGTCACGGGTAACTTACATAAAAATATTTTTACTAATTAGATGAAGCCAAGCGAGAGTAAATCGCCATTACAGAATTACTGCTTTTGACGAACAGTAAATTAAAGGTTAGCTGGTGCTATTGGTGATGCTTCAAAGATGCGGTAAAGGTAGAAGTCACCTGGATACCTACACATCATTGTTCTTTTTAATCTAGCATTTAGTTCAGCTGAGGGGAATGTGGAAGGGCTGTCATGCATGAGGGAAGAGAGCTCGAAATTCATGATATATGGTCAGCTGTGTCCAACTCTGTGGGAGATTTAACTGCTGAAAGTCAAAGTCCACCCCCGCGCGGTACAGTAAACGAACTTTAAACGGCACACTTCAGGAAAAAGAGCTAAATTTGTGAATGCATAGCATACATATCGCCCATGTGCTGCAAATGCCGTAGAAATAATACATATACCCATAACTTATCCTTGCATCAAATATATCATGCATCCAGGCCATTCAACTCATTTCTTAACGCTTTGCACCATACTCGGCTACCTAAACATAGCTCAATCATCCAAAAAGGCCAGTCCCTTGGTTCCCTGTCCTCCACATGCTCTCTCCAGTGTCAAGAAAGCAAAATGCCCGCCGACAACCGGTCTGGCAAAGAAGTTTGGCCCGGGAAAGCCACCTTTGCCTTCAGTGTTATACAAGTCCGTAAAAGGGCGATCGGTGTTTGTCTCATTCAGCCATTTCGCCACGCGGTCTAGGATGTCCGATCGTACACTACGGGAGGCTACAGCTGCAGCCTCGAATTCCCAGTCGGACTTGGTATAAAGATGGCGAGAGTCGAGCGGAAGGCCGTATTTCTGCATCACTGCTGCATACCATTTGCTCTGGATATCATAGACATGTGATGGGATGAAGTTTTTAGTGATCGGCGTCCGACCGGTGGTGGGTTTTGGGCCGGGGTTGATCGGCTGTTGGACGTCGTTGGGGCTATGGTAGTTAGTTGCTGTGGTTGGCTCAGAAATGGAGGGGTGGAAGCAGAGGACCGCGTCGGCGTAAAGACTGTATAGAGTTGTCCAGCTACCGTACCAATCGTAGGCGAGTTTGGCGTGCGAGCCATCACGCGAGATGCCAAAGTCCACCCACTTAGAAATGTATGTGTCGGAGATATTCTAAGGAACTTCAGTAAGCGCAAGGTAGGGTCTAAGGTTGCGGTGCCGAAGGTGGAGAACATACCCTAAATTCTTTAGCATCACCAGTCATGTCTAAAACATCTGCCAGTTCGCTCATAGCCTTAATACCAATGATACCTTTGAGAGCGAGATTAGTTTGGAGGGCGAGCCAGCCGGCAAAATCATCCGTTGAAACTATCGCTATTAGTTTTCATGAAGCCAACTTTGTTGCACTCACTCACGCTGGTTATGCGGCTCCAGACTAAATTCGACTAAATATCCGGTCCACTGCTTCCAGAGACTGTAGCTCTGCTTGAGCCATCTCTGAGCCTGCTTGGCTCCCTTGGCGCCACCACCCCATGTATCATCAATGTTATCAATGCCATCATACGTACTCAATGAAGTGAGCGAAAATGGGCTATCAGACTCTGCATGATATTCTTCGTTCCCCACAGTTGACCAAATGGACTGTGATTCTGCATCTGAGGAATAGCTCATGGAGTTTACTAGCGCAAGTCCCATGATAAGCATGTCGCCGCATTCCTCTACAGGCATGTATTCGTCCCTTCCATCGGCATGGCCTGTTAGATTGGGGAAGTGGTACCCAAGGTCGTGCATAGAGTAGTTATTCGGATATTGACCGCTGAGCTGGTGCTCAATCAACGGCTCCAACAAGTAGGCGCCCCAACGAGGACTCGTGTAGAGAAAGAACGGGAAGGCAGGGAATATGACGTCCACAGTTTGTGAGTTGCCGTTTGAAGAGATCTCCTTAAGGAACAAAAGCGGATTTTCAGGAGTCCCGGAGAAACTCGTCGCACCCATAGCCTGCCGGGCAGACAAAGCTACAATATCAACGTAATTATCAGAACCAGACTCGTAGGCGTCGATCCGAAGTTGTTCAGAGTAGTTTCGTGCGAGACTCTCCGCGTTTGCAAAGTCGCCGTAATGGTAAGCGACGAGCTTTTCTTCTTCGAGGAACCAAGACTTCCACAATGGGCGCATATATGTTGGGCCACGAGATGAGGCGTACTGCACTACGGGATCCTGAATGTGTGCGATAGTGAACATGACACTCTCGCTCTTGCTCACATCAAATGCCTCCTTGCTCTTAAGCTTGAAAGACTTGGAAAAAGCGAAGACGGGCTCTTCGTCCATAATCCCTCGAAATGACCCGTCAACTTCATTCTGCAGAGTTCCAGTGCGAGAGAATCGCTGGCGAAGCACTGCAGAAGTACCACATTCATGGCGGACATCCGCTGGCGCAGTAAAGTGCAGCTGACCCCACTCCGCCTGATCGCGAAACTCAGTCAGCTCCTGCTCCACCTGTCTCTTTACTATCCAGGTCTTCAGCGGTTTTCCATTCCCTTCAGGGTCGCCTTGTGACAGTTTCCACTCGATCTTGTTGCCCCGGTTGCCACTAACCCATTGGCCGTTGACATCAATGTACACATCTATGTTGAAATTGCCCGTCACATAGATAGTGAGATACGCTGCAGGTATCGATTGACGCAATGTCGAGGAAGGTGTTATCGGAGAGAGGAAAGACAGGATCAGCTCTAAGTCACTGGCGTCGGATGTGCTGCTGGGTGACGAAATTGCGTAAGTCAGATTTGTAACGGAGGCATCGTATTTAGCACCCTTATAAGTAGGATAGGAGACGTTGTAGCTGTATCCTATTTTAGCATAAAGTTTGGTAGGTTTTGGAAACTGTGTACGTGCCTTTTGGCATTGAAGCTTAGTGAATCCTGTGGTCTACCGAGTAGCGGATATACGGTATTGGTGTCGGGTAGGGAAGCTAGGATAGAGAAGCCAATCTACCGGACAAACGTTTATTAGTATCATACACTTCGACTAAAGCCCTAAATCTCCGAGTATCACTGAATTGAAGTCGTGGTTGCGGAGAGTCTTGGATAGAAGCTGACGCTCACCTCTTGCCCAGTCCAAAACATGGGCCATTTCTTCCACGGGACGTCCCTAGCGTCCCCTAACCAAGTGCTCAGGTATGGATTCCTAACAATAAGTGGAAGAACTGGGGGAGTGAGTGTTGAAGCTTCAACAACGCCTGCCAGAAGCGCCGAAGAAGCCACAACTACAGCGGCGAGCGGGCGCATTGTGTATGGACAGTGGGTAAAAAGGTCGATCTAAGCAAGATGTAATCTGAAAAGGAGAGATCAATAATGCGACCATGAGGTATATTAAGGTTTGCTGCAGCAATGGAGGTCCGCAGCGCGATTCAAGAGCTGTCAGGTGGTCATCGGAGCTGAGGTCGTGGGACCTGCGGGAAAGCTTGACGGCCAACCACGACGCTGTTCCTTTGGCCTCGGCAACACGTCTGCTCAACCCGGTGGCGACAACTCTGCAATACTCAATTTTGCCTGGAGCATCAATTACTGAAATGCATGTTCTAATAAGTTATCTACATACTTATTACAGACAAGATAATGCTTGCACCGCACACCGGCCTGCTAGAAAGCACTGTTTCTCGTATACACTCTGAAACACATCCCCCTTTACACTGCGTCAAAAAGCACTCCGGCTGCTTGAAGAGGCAGTTGACTCAGGACTGGACGTATCTCTGCGCTGTAACGCACTGGTAACCACATGCTTCAGTGCTGCAATCGAACTGGTTCTCTTCCCATTCCCTAGTGGAGGTGATTGAAGCTCTGTCCTCACGGACTTAACTGGGCTTCGGGTTCTCTGGAGCCATTCTGCCTCTGGGGATGGTAGCTCAACTAAGGATGCCATAGATGCATTAGGAGTGAGCTTTTTAGGACATGCTGGCTGAGACAAGGCTGCCGACGGCACGAGCTTCAAGGACGGTGGAATTGAGAGCCTGTAGAAATGCTTAGGCGTCTCTGTTATACCACATTCGTAAGGAGAGTCGCAATGGCCCAAATGTGTTTCTAGGACTGGGAAAGAAACTGAATAGCCGTTGTCCCCCTCGCACTCCGATTGGGGGGTATCATCTTCGCCGATAGCATCGAAGTTCTCGCGTTTCTGTTCCTGGCTAATAATGGAGCAGTCTGTTGCGGTGCCTAATAATCCTGACAGCGTCGCACTACCGTTTTGTTTGCCGAGAATGCCAAGTTCTTCAAGCTTCTCTGCAGAACCTTAGTTACCAAAATATTAGAACTGCCCCAATTGGCCCGAATACTTACTCTGAGTGCGGTAATAGTACTTGAAAACAACGAAAGGCTGATCAATGGGATCGATGAGAGAGAACCTGTAGAAGCGCTTCGGATTTTCTTTCTTCGTTCAACCTGCATTTACGAGTCTGCTGCCAGGTGAGTGAAACGGCTTCCATTGTGCCTCACCACCATACCTCAGAGAAAGGACATAGTCCACTTACTCAATACCCCTTCCATGCTTTGCATGGAATGTTTTCTCAAACTCCTCCAGCTGTCTTGTAACCCTCTTCCTCCCGTTCGCCCTATGCACCCTAATCTCCATATATGCAGTAGGATCATTCCCTACGCTCTTTTTCGCATCACTGAAGAATAACGACCGCCTCTCAACAAATCCCTTCCCCTCTTTATTCTCTGGACTCTCGAATAGCCCGAACATCGTCTTTCCCCTCCATCCATCTTCCTGTCCACAGCTCCAGCTAACGATGTGTGCACCATTGATGAATAATTTGAAGAGGAAGTAGGTAGCTGGCGGGGCTGGAGGTAAGATGTCGTAACAAATCCAGAATTGCGAGGAGGGGTAAATAGGGATGTAGACCGAAACCGTTGAGGTCGTGCCGTCAACGGCCTTGGGTGCACTAGAGACATATGGCGTATTAGAGAAGCAGCGTGCGTTCGTCAACTCTGGATCTGGTGGGTCGAACTCCAGGATCGTGGATATATCATATTGAGACCGAAGGGCAATGGTTATGCTACGGCAGTTTGGCATATTGTATAGAACGATGTTAGTTTAATATTTGGAAAGAGAAGAGAGTGAAGAGCCGTTTGACGGAGAGGGAGGTGACTACTAAATAGGTAGGATGTGAGATAAGTTTCAACAATTAATTTCACCCTTCAACAGGTGCAAATCTGCAATCTCTTTGCTTAGGTCGAGCCACGTCCCTTGTTCTTAGATTATTCAGTTCTGCTGTCATCGCTTTGGTCTCATGCCAACGTACTTGAGCCACCCAAGCCTCTTCATATTTGTCAACTAAGCCCAGGGAGGTAGTGAATTCACTCGAAAGCCTTCAATAAGATTCTCTTATTTACTTGAGGCTTATTGCTCATTCTAGATTTAATAGAAAATCTGTAACAGTGCAGTGTGGGAGATTGACTGAGCAACTTTTTTGTAAATCTATGGAAATCAAGTGAACTAAGTACATGAAAGTAGACCCCGAACTCCGAAGTCTATGACCTAATATTTGACCGTATCCGAGACATACGAGGGTAGCGTCGGTTATGTCTCGGAGCCTTTCAGGCGACGATCTTGTGTCTCAGCGTAGTGCTGGTGAACTGTTACAAAATCTGTCGTCTAGAGTCAAATCTTAAGAAATTCCATTTTCTTAATACTAAATACGCCGCTCTTAATCAACTAAAAAGAATATGCTCTCCAACCTAATTCACTATTGGCTTCCACAGGTTTATCATCCCCCGTATTCTTTTCACAAGAGCTTGGAGTATTTTCAATAACCCACTCTTCTTACTTCCGCTGCTACTTCACTTCTGAAGCCTGCGCAGATCGCATTTCATCTACATTTACTCGGCTAACTTGACTTCATCATAGACCACTCTTCATCTATATTTCTTCTTTCAAACGTTGCTTGTTGTCTCTGGCTTGTCCTCCTTTCCAGCCTTTTGACTTTTTATCGGACAACGTTAGCCCTGGGACAAGATAATGGCGTGAAAGCCAGCCGTGTTCCTTCTCCATTAGTCCGTAGTCCTTTCAAGATCTACATTTCTCACTAACCTGCTCCAGCAGTGACCCATCCGCAGTCGCTCCAGGACGCCGTATTTGCCACAAATCCAAAGGAAAACGCCAACAACAGCTAGTCTTGGGGTCAAAATCCGAAAGCTCGACGTGGCACGCTTTTACTCCTGCTTCTGGTGTTCTTCAACTTGACATTAAACCCGCGGCGCTTCCTAAGCATGTGAGAACTTGCCAATTTTTCACAAAAGACCACTAGAGCATTGCTAAGAGGTTTATAGAATGAATATAGAAATCAAGACCGCCGCTAATTATCTATAATTATACTGAACACATGGAAAAGGGTCATAAGATGAAGCCAACATCACCAACGGAGCTTTCGAAGTGGGCTTTAAAATAACTCTGTGGTACGGGACTAATTTTAAACATGTTAAAAATTAGGCCTAGGGTTATTATCTTTATCGGCGAACCTGGTAATGACTACACTGCTATCGAGTCTGCCTACGCTACTCTACTCTCTCACTTTTCATCGTACTGTCGAAAGAAGCTCGCCGATAAATCCAGTCAGCGTCTCAATATTCACTCCGGCAACAAGAACACTCTTCTATTTATCCACCGCTGGATGCTTTCAGGTGAACGGAATAGTGACGTCAAAGGAACTCTTAAATTAGATGGTTTGAGGGTCCCAGACTTCACCAACCTTTACCATCATTGCGTCTTCCTTAAATGCGAGGCACTTAAAGAGAAGACTGCCAAAGACACGCCAGTATTCAGCAGCGACCACATATGCTCAAATGTACTCCAATCATGACTCATTATACGCCCGTTCACTGCTGAGAGAGAAGCATCCAATGAGCGTTACGGGCAAATCTATGACATCTTGCCTTTGGAACAATTCAAACGCTTCCGTATAAAAAGTGGTGGTCATAAAGCTTCATACAACATAATATATCACTCCTTCACTGGAGAAAGGAGACTGTGCTAATATTTACAAGGAAGTCCATCAGCATTCCCCAGAAGTTTCTTGAGAATCAATTCCTACGCACGTCTGATAATTTCTACCATTCAGGGGCGATAAAGACGCTCTTACAAGCATTTTCGGGCATTGGGAAAGCCGATACACCATAATAGTCCCAACAGCATTATATAACCGCAGCAAAACCCCTAATTTCCTACCTATAGTTAACCTTAATATTGGAAACCGTATCAGCGCTATAGATAAACCCCGCCGGCAAGTCCGGCAGCAGGGACAAATAACCCTTATTCGTACTACTGAAGTTCGGGTTGAACTTGATCGTTTTCTGGTCCAACGTCGAAGAAATAAACTCAGCCATGTACTGCACCGGATGTTCCTGGCGTGCCCACTGCTCTACGAGCGGCCGTGCAGCCTCTGGCAGCTCTACTCTCGCCGGGCAGTTGTACCATGCAGGGGTGTGGACGAAGGCAAGCATAATGCGCGGGTCTGGCGACGGATTGGAGCGGCCTGCATGCCAGAGTCGAAGATCGCGCAGGACCACGGAGCCGCGCTTGATCGTCGGCTGGATTGGTGGCGCGAACGCACGGCGCGCCTCCACCAGCTCTTTGCGGATCCCGAATTCGACTTCGCCTGGAGGTGGCGGCGTGTCGCGGCAGTTACGCTGATCCGCGAAGGTGGTGTCGCGGTGTGAGCCGATCCAGAGCTCGGTGCTGCCATTTGCTGGACTTGTGTCGATGAGGTAGTAGTTGGTTACGATGGCGGTCGGGAACATGCTGTGGTTGAAGGTGATGTCAGCGTGGACGCGCTGCCGGCCACCAGTGAAGCCGCCAACGGCCGTATTGCCGTTCGCGTAGTTGACACAAGGCTTAGGGCCTAGTATGGAATTGAGAACAGCAGCGGCAGGGCCGTTGGCCCAGACATCTGCAAACATAAGTTCTGGATCTAACGATGGCCCCTGGGTCATATTGCCGCAGGGAAGGTCTCCGTAGTCCTGGAAAGCTGGTTAGTATAATTCTAGTATGTGTAATTAAATTGATGGCAAGGAGATGATATGTACCTCAGTATTGTTAAAGTGTGTCGTTGGGAGCTTCGCTAGAATTTCGGCATCAGCGGATAACACTGAGTTCAACTTGTCAATATGGTCAGGATTAACGGCGTTCTCGAGAACCACGATCCCGTCGCGATGCATAGCAGAAATGGCCTTGCCGACATTTTCCAGCGTGATGGTTTGGGAGTCACGTTCCTGATCTGACAATTGAATTATCACCAAGTCCTGGAAAGTTAGTGACATTCTTGCTGCAGGCATTACTGAGTAATATTGCGCGAGAAAGGAAATATGACAAGTCAACAAAAGGAGAGTCTAAGAGTACAATGCCTGGAAGCAGATGTATTGAACTGAGAGGTCGCGCTCACCCTGTGAGCACCTGCCACCCTTTATGTACATGTATATTTGTGGATCCTGAGACGACTTTCAGAGGCAAGACCCCCGCAGCAACGATGGCGTGTGGACTGGGTCGGAAGGTGGTGGAGAGCCCTGCCGCGGCTGGCTGGAACCCAACCGAGGGCAAGAATGCCCCACTCCCCTGGTGGCAACGTAATTGCCACCAGTACGAGTCATCCTCTGAATCACCAAATTCGATCAATTCAACGCCAGTCTACCTTATCTACGTAAATACTTCATAATCCACTGGAAGCTCCTTTTAACCCTTTTTTGCGAAAGTAATGACACCTTGCAGAGCTGCATTGCGCTCCGTTTAGATAGCTAATTCCTATGTCTGGCGCTCTGGGTCCGTAGCTTATCGATAAGCGCCAGCTAACTAGATTCGATAGCCGTGCTCAGATATTTGAAGCCTTTGATATTGCTTAATTCTTACACAAAATCTCTATGCAAGCTTATCCTTGAGAGTTATCCCGCTCAATATGAGGCCGCCGGTAGGTATCGTTCCTGCAGAACGGTATCTTGCAGATACTATAGCCAAATTGAGTCAACGGTCGAATTCTACGTAGAGCATGCGTAGTCTTGATCCCGTTCGCGCACAGACCATATCTAACAACCCCGACGGGTTAAGAAGCTCCTTATTTATATAGTAGAGGATTATATTAACTATACTAATAGTAAAGACTTTATGTTACAACACGCCAAGAAAGCGTCCGCTTATCTGTGACAGCTTACCGAAAGCGGAATGAGGCTAGAACCTTGAAACGAATCCTAGAGTTACAGCAGGAAGAAATCAGGCTAACAAAGGCACTGTAAAAATTGAGGAAGCAGAACGAAGAATTTGGAAGGACAGTGGGGTAAGAGACTTGACGGAACAAGTCCTTGCTTACTGGGAAGACGAGCCAATAGGGTTGGATCAGTTTGATCAGCGCTGAGCGATCCAATATGTGTGAGGAATGGATCAGAATTAAGCGGGCTGACTTACTAAGTTCGGAAGACTACGGAGGTTTCCATTTGTGTGGCATTAGGAATGTATTTAAGGACATACAGTCGCTCACCTAGATAGAACCCCTGTGATTAACTTAAAGTAATAACTAGCTCTCTGATAGTTATTGTGACGGGCTCGTACAAATGCTTCTGAACCGAAGCTTGTAGATTGCTACCATACAAGAATATTAAGCTAAGGAGAAGAAGAAGTCTGTCAGAGACTGGCAAGATACAAAGGGGTAGCCAAGGCGCTAGTAGTAAGCGAGCCAATAGCGATTTTCCATGACGGGCATGGAAAATCCTGATTGGTCGGCTCTACAAGCAGTGTCGGCAGAACATGGCAGAATTTGGCAGAATGCCCAGAAAGTAGCAGGTGACGCGCTCCAGCACCGTCACAGTTATTGGTCAAACGACATTACGGACGAGTTATTTATCTTTCCTTCACTCCATTTATACTAAACCAAATCCTATGACGTGTTACTGTTATGTACGGACCAGGTTTACGTGAAGTATCCCCGGCGCAGTGTTTGACGCTTTATATAGGAGCAGCATACCTTATAATAGTGACTTAACTAGATTGTTAATCCTTTTGCCAATAGTAGGGGATATAATTATATTATCCGATACTAATGCTAGCCAAGGGATAGGATAATTATTTGCAATAAGAATACTTGTAGCTATCCCTTAACCCGTTGAGGCGCAACGCTAAGCTGGCTCGTGCATGAACACCGGTATCAGATGTACATGTACGCGTAAACACTGCGAATGAGAGCCTCTTATTGGCTGGATCCTTATCGATAACAAAGTGCCAAAACCAACGGGTTAAGGGATAGAGATAAAGTATTAGATCTTTAGTGGCTACCGCTAAGCCCCTATCTAGTTAATCTATTTAATTAAAGACTCCTCAGTAACTAGGAGCTTTTAGAGCTTTTAGTAATATATTTTACTTAATTAGCGATCCCTTATATAGTGGCTAAGACTTAATGGCAGGACGTTAAATATAAAGGCAAGCTAACGGGTGGATTAGACAGGATCTTCTTTATGATGCTATATGGCAGGTTAGATTCAGGTCTCTTGATCAAGAGGTTGCGATTTGGGGTCGGTAGAGGCCATACACCCTCCTGTCAATTCCGGTTGTTAGCGCAGCCACGTCTGCACGGCCTTTTTGTAGGGGAAGTTTTGGTATTTTTGCTGTTTAAGGAAAAGTAAGGCCGTGCAGATGTGGCTGCGCTAACAACCGGAATTGAGGGTGTAGTTGTGGTGTGGTAAAAAAAGGGGCGATTCGATCGCGATCAACGGGTGGTTCATGTGGGTGGCTGACTCGTACATTATGGGTGGCCATTACGTTATGGAGATGCTAAACCTCATCCGCGGCTGTCCGGCGCCAGCCCGTCGACCAAACGAGGCGATTCCAGCCGACCCCGCCCGCCCAGCAGTTGCAAATGAGAGGCGCGATGCGACACGTTGTGGCGAATGAAGGGGGCGCGCTCTTGGTTCTGCACGGACCCCTGCTAGACCGTGGACTCGGTATCTGTGAGGATTCGGTTTTGCGAACCAGCCGACCGGGAACACGCAGGGCGAACCTATTTGGTGGGTAGGACGATCGACTTTGGATGCTCGTGCATTAGCGTTCAACGTCGTTTGGAGCGGAGCTGGCCCCTCTCGTTCTTGTAGCTGAATTAGCGACAATACTGCCGAGGATGTTTACGGTAGGGCTGGGTCGGTGAGATTGCTTCGAGGAGATCACGTGGGTTTACGAGAGCTAATCCAATTGAATTACTGCAGTGATGATGAGTCCACTGGATTCTTGGATATCCCGAAATACCCACTTGAGCCACAAACCGCAGAGATATCAGCGCTAGGCTGCTTCAATCTGAAGGGTTGGATGAATAGATATAATAATAGGCAGCAGAATGTATGATTGGGTGACTTTTACTCTTGTGCACATAATAAGCAGCCACGAATCTCCACAGGTTGTGATGCAAAATAAAATTTCATTGAATCCACATGGCGTAAAAAACCAAGCCAAATTCTCAAGGCTAGCCTAACCAGTTCAGAATCACTACATACTAGGCCTAAGCTACCTCCTTCGACGGTAGTTCTTGTGCCCTAACGGTGGTATCTGCCTTGAGAGCCTCCTCCCTGCTTTCAACAGTTCCCTCACTTTGCTCGCGATGCGCCCTGACGGCTCGTTGGAAGTGTCGGATGTTAACTTTATTGTTGAAAAGCCAGTCGATCTATGACGGGGAAGAAGGTTAGCCAATGTGACTGGTTTTCCAACCAAAATGCTTTGAGTGAGCAAGTTATGGAATGAGAATTATGGAAAACCGTACCTCATCAAAGCTTAGACCCTTAGTCTCCGGGATGAGGAAGAAAAGAGCGATCGAGAGCGGGACGCCGAGCCCAAAGAAGACAAAACCAACTTTCGGCCCAAGATCTCCAGCATCAGGATTAATCATGTACGGCGTAACAAAGCCGACAACCCAGCCGCTGATATTAAGTTAGTTACGGTCAGGAAGCCTATAAAGTAGCATTAACTCACACTGTAATTGACGTTGTGCCGATGATAGACTGCACAGTAGCCCTGAGCGGCAGGGTAGAGATTTCAGAAGCAACGGCAAATCCAATAGCACCGATAGTAGCCTCGTATATTAATGACCTTGAATGATAATGTTAGCGCTGTCATAGCTAAGGGCTTTCTTAGGTGAAATGGTACCAGAGGAAAATGCAAACGACACTGAACCACATGGCGCCAGTAGTGTTTATACAGCCCATAATCCCCATAAGTAAGAGTACAAAAGTCAAACCAAATACGCCATAGACCTTTGGGAATCCAGTTAGCGGCACATAGGATTAGAAGAGGGTTGGGTGTTAAAATACCAGTAGGGTTCTGCGTCCGACGAATTCAATCAAGATGAATGCAGACAGAGATGATAGAAGCATGACGATGTAAAGAATCACAGACACTGTGAAGTAATCTGTCACTCCAATGAGGGAAAGGAAGTACGTAACATAACCTAATCATACATTAGCGTCTTCTAACAGAACAAGCGGCGCCCAATTGCACTAGACTAACCAAGAACAAAGGCTGCTCCAATCAATTGTTGACCGGCAGCTAGGAGAATGGCAATTATCGTGCGTTTCTTTCTTATGTTAGCACTTTTCCGCGTATTAAGCAGCCTAATCATACCTGATTAGATCCCTGGAAGCATTGCAGGAGTAGGGGTCCGTTGTTTTGAGCGGCTCGCTTGACTTTCTCGCTAGTAATAACATTGTTTTGGATACGTGTTACCTCCGCATCGATTAAGACTTGATGGTCGGACCCGTGTATTCGAACGAGAGATTCGCGTGCCCGCTTCGTATCTCCCTTTTGTAGTAAGTAGTACGGTGACTCAGGGAAGAACGGGTATAGCGCCAGGAGAACGACTACAGTAGCCAGTTAGATGGGACAAACTGTCGAATTGGAAAGCCGGGGTAGCCTAACCGACATAAAGGAACTGAAGTACTATGATTGTCTGGTAGGACCATTCACCAATGATAGTGGAGCTACCGCGTGATATACAGCTTAGAAAAAATTAGAGAGGGTCCTCAATGCTAGTGGCAGTACCTACGAAAGTAGAAATTGTCCGAAGACGATTGATCCATTCATAAGGCAAAGGAAAAAGCCGCGGAGCTCTGGTCGACTGTTCTCTCCCATCCAAACTGGGGATACGATATATACCGATCCATACCCAATAGCTTGAGAAGTGTCAATGTCCGCAATTATTGAAGCAGAGAGCTTAAGCCAAATGTACCATTTATGAACCGAGCAGCCAAAAAGAGGTGCCAGTTTTTGGACGCGACTTGCATTGCCACACCAACAGCTGTAATAACGGAACCTATGCCAATTACATGCTTCCGCCCGAGCCTGCCGAGTAATAAACCTGCAAGGATGGAACCAATGGCGTCTCCAGCTGCAGAGGCGGCGAACCAGCCTGACTGAATTCTGGCGGGGATAAGATAGCCTGAAGGCTGGCTTGGAAAGACCTCCCCCATCTGCCGCTGGAAAGCCGGCATAGCCGTGGCCGTTCCCGCAACGGCGAAATCATAACCTTGCCAAGTCAGATTATACGTTGAGCTCAAGGCATTAGAAGGCAAAAACGTACCTAACATCATACTACCAACGGAGGTGTAAATGGCCCATAGAAGGAACCTCTTCTGCTTCAATAAGATATTCCATTTGTGCTCAGGCTGCACCTCATTCCAGTTTGGCTGGAAGCACATGTTGAAACAGCCTCAAAGCGTCCACGAGGTGGAAAAGTTGGAAAGGGGAATTGATGACGAAGGTTGGTTTGGAAGACTCTGCGCTGCAAGGGAGATATCGAAGCCATTGGGGCAAGGTGAGACCGGGAATATATGTTCGAGGGATCAACACTGGCCATGTTAGACCGCCTGTCAAGAATTAGCGGAGTCGAGTCGACAAGATTTCTTGGGATGCAAGCCTCCTGCACGTTGCCCCTCAGGTAGGTTAGTTGCCCGCTCTTCCGCGCACAAACCATGTGCGGCACAACTCATGTTCCCTGCTAGCTAGGAGGCAGCTAGTCGAATGGCTGCTGCTCCGCACCACAAGTCCATCGCGGTTGACCATTGGTGTATGGACCTTTTTCTATTACGCCTTGCAGGGTCGGAGTTGGTGGATGTCTCACATCCCGAGGGGACGCAAGATATTTGGGTTTGAGGACATGCCGAACAGGGCAAAGGAGGCGTAGACAAGTTTGATATCTATCACATATCAGGGGGGCTGATTTGGCGCGGTTACGACCCGGGTTAATACGAGGTTAGGGCCACCCCTACTAATAACGCGCCCGAACCCCGCACTCGGTCGCGCAGCGACTGCCCCCAAGTACCTTCGCACGCGATTTTGGGCGAAAAGGTACATAATATGTGTTGGATCGGTACCTTTGGACAGTCGCGTAATGTTGCTCTGAATTTATAACACCTAAACGCGTTCCATTCCTACATTAAGGCGTCTTAGTTACTGTAATATAGTCCTATATTAAGACGTCTCGGTTGCTGTAGTATAGTCCTACATTAAGGCGTCTCAGTTAATGCAGTGCAGTCCTATATTGAGGCGTTTTGGTTACTGTAGTGCAGTTATATATTAAGACGTCTTGGTTACTGCAGTGCAGTCCTATATTAAGACGTCTCAGTTACCAGTAGTCCTATATTAAGACGTCTTAGTTACTGCAGTGTAGTTATACGTTAAGGCGTCTTGGTTGGTCACTGTAGTGCAGTTATATATAGAGGCAGTTATATATTAAGGTGTCTTAGTCACTGTAGTAAAATAACTATTTAGATATTCTTATAAAGCCAATCTAAAGAACGCGGACCTTATAGCTGTTCTAGCTGGTTAACAGCCTGTCTCTTATCTCTTGCCATACCGTCTTCTACGCGCCGTCTGACATCCTTAATTATCCTATAGTAACGGCTATAGAATATCGCCTCACTGTTAACCCGCCAGCACGCCCCCTAGCAGCAATTAAGAGCTTTAATTAATAGCCTACCTGCTAGCCCTAAAGTCCACTTAGTCTAGAGCTGGAACACTAAATTACTACCCTAAAGTATCTTATATTTCCTTAGCGGCGCCTATAGGTTAAGAATAAATAGAAGAGGTTAAGCGTTAGCCTATAGTAGCTGTGGCGGGGGTATAGTAGAAGCTTATAGCAGCTGCTGCGGGGGTATAGTAGACGTTATAGTAGACGGCTAAGCAGGCTCTATAGCGGTAGACAGTTAAGGACCCCTTAGTATCTCTATAGGGGTTGGATATATAGGAGAGGGTTTATCTAAAGATGGAATCTAGCTGTTAACGCGTTTAGGAACGGACGTGGGTATAGGTGCAGGTATGGGTATAGGTATAGATACGGGTATAGGGCCGTTTAAAAACAGATATATAGACTCTATAGGCCCTATCTAGATACCTGTCTTCCCTTACTAGATCTATATAGGTGCGAATAATGCTAATAACCTTTTTATCTTGCTAAGGCGTTCTAAGATTGTCTGCACGCGTAATTAAACCCCCTTTATCTTAGAGATTGCGGCCTCGTGTCTTAGCTTAGCTATGGCCTTATAGGCGGGCCAGTATTTCCGCATTATTATCTTATTTAGCGTAACTATGTTAGCCAGTAAGCTTTCTACCCGTATGGTAAACCTCTGGTACTCTTTATAGCCAAAGAGGGAGTCCTTCTATAGAGGGTAGAGTGGGAACTGCTTATATAGGATTACCAAGTCCTATAATAGGATTACCCTAAGCATATAGAGAAGGCGTAGAAATCCTAAGCCTATAAGGTTAAGCCGTATAACCTTATTATCAGCCCTCTTTGGGTGGTAGGTCTTTATATGTTTTAGCCAGACGTTAGTCTTAGGCCATATCTTTAAGCAGAGTACCTCCTCCGGCACCTCTTACGCGTGGGGAAAAAAGTAGCCCTTTCCTTTCTTTAGGAAGCCGGCGATTAACCGCATAAATGTATGGGGTAGATAGCTAAGGTAGGCTTCTATTATCGCGTCTATATTTTAGCGTCCGGCCCATTTAATTTAGGTCTCCTTAACGCCGCTAAGCTCAGCGTGCCGGACACTCTGCTTATAGGCGCTATAGGTCTTCTCCTTTAAGTAAATCCCTACCCCCTAGAACATCTTTTTATTCTATTTAAACTGCATATAATAGCTTAACGGCCGTTATGGTACTTTAATGCTACTAGGGAAGACGTATAGGCCGTAGTAGTCCTCTAGCTGCTAAAAGGATGGGAAGCTCTTAGCGCCGTCCTTACCCCAGCGGTTAAAGAAGTAGAAGGCTATTGTGGAGAGAGGGCAGAGGATAGGGTCAGTATTGTGTATACAGCCTATATACTTAACCTTGCCGTGTTGATTCTGCTTCCCCTATATTATTAATATAATTATATACAGCGCTAACTTGTCTGGTTTAGGCCCTTTGTTCTCTAGTTTAATAAAAACAAGGTTAGTAAGCTAAATATCCTATCTACTTTTACCCTAGGTAACGGTAGTATAGCCTAAGTGGGTTAGAAAATGGTAGCCGTATAGGCTAAATAGGGTATATATAAACCTAATAAATGCTTAGCCGCAGTTTAAAGGTAAGACTTAATTAAGCTTGGCTTCTTAGAGCCTATCTCCTAGTACTAAGTAATTGCCTTTTTAAGCCCTTTAATATTATAGCCGCTAGTAATTATAAACAGGCCTTAATTAATAAAGTTAACGCGTTAAATCCGGTTTTTATTACAGTAGACGCTGTCTAGTACTGCTGAGAGCTTCGCCCCCTATAGCGGCTGCGAGGTCTTGCCTTCTAACTACCACGCGTAGAGCTTAGTAATAGTGGAGACGTAGCTATTTATAACTAAGTATTGGACTGTTTTGTTAAATAGGGCGTCTAGGGCCTCCTCGTCCTATATCTCTTCCTTTATAGCTTCCTCCCCTGCGGCTGCCTTTCCCCCTAGTGGCCCTCCTGCGGTTGTCTTCTACCTCTTCTTCGCCCGCTCGCTATCTTTTTATATCTCTTTCCGTTTTAACTTCCGTTTTTAATAGCTAGCGGCCTGCGATTCTTGATTAATGACTTACTACTCTAAAAATAAGTAAAGCTTATCTTCCGTTACCTAGGCGCTGTTTGTATTACCTTCTAGTTTTGCGTACTAGTCTTCCCACTCTTTCTGCTTTAGCTTATACGCCCTTATAGTATTCTTTAAGCGCTAGGCCTTATAAATATCCTGTAGCTGTGCTATTTAGGCCTTGAATTCATTCTGGAGGCTATAGGGGGAGAAAGCTAAGGGGGCTTCCGTAATAAACTATAGGGTAAGAAGATTCTTAAGAGACTCCATATCTATAAGAGGCAAGGGGGCAGACGTGTAAGCGCGGCACGGGTAAATAACGCGTAAATATTAATAGAGAAGGAGAAGAAGAGGGCTCTATATTATAGAATTAGAATTATAGTAGGCCTTTCTATATAAAATTAGAAGCCCTGTGCGAGCCAGGAGCCAGCACAGGCACAAGAATAGTAGAGGGTTGGAAAATAGGATTATTAAGGCGACGGTAAGGTCGATAGCGCGTAATAAAGACCTCTATACTAACCTAGTACTAACCTAGGCCTTAAAGACGTGTCAAAAAAGTAAGGGCCACCACTAAAGGGGGGGGGTGATATTTAAACAATATATTGCAGACCTTAGGGGGTCGTGCGTAACCTAAGGTTATGCTAAGCTTAACCCTAACCTCTAATACCTATCATATATCGGGGGGGCTGATTTGGCGCGGTTACGACCTAGGTTAATATGAGGTTAGGGCCACCCCTACTAATAACGCGCCTGAACCCCGTACTTGGTCGCGCAGCGACCGCCCCTGAGTACCTTCGCACGCGATTTTGGGCGAAAAGGTATATAATATATGTTGGATCGGTACCTCTGGATGGTTGCGTAATGTTGCTCTAAATTTACAACACCTAAACGCGTTCTATTCCTACATTAAGGCGTCTTAGTTACTGTAATATAGTCCTATATTAAGACGTCTTGGTTGCTGTAGTATAGTCCTATATTAAGGCGTCTTAGTTAATGCAGTGCAGTCCTATATTGAGGCGTTTTGGTTACTATAGTGTAGTTATATATTAAGACGTCTTGGTCACTGCAGTGCAGTTCTATATTAAGACGTCTTGGTCACCAGTAGTCCTATATTAAGACGTCTTAGTCACTGTAGTATAGTTATACGTTAAGGCGTCTTGGTCGGTCACTGTAGTGTAGTTATATATAGAGGCAGTTATATATTAAGGTGTCTTAGTCACTGCAGTAAAATAACTATTTAGATATTCTTATAAAGCCAATCTAAAGAACGCGGACCTTGTAGCTGTTCTAGCTGGTTAATAGCCTGTCTCTTATTTTTTGCTATACCGTCTTCTATATGCTGTCTGACATCCTTAATTATTCTATAGTAACGGCTATAGAATATTACCTTGCCGTTAACCCGCTAGCGCGCCCCCTAGCAGCAATTAAAAGCTTTAATTAATAGCCTACTTGCTAGCCCTAAAGTCCACTTAGTCCAGAGCTGGAACACTAAATTACCACCCTAAAGCATCTTATATTTCCTTAGCGGCGCCTACAGGTCAAGAATAAATAGAAGAGGTTAAGCGTTAGCCTACAGTAGCTATAGCGGGGGTATAGTAGAAGCTTACAGCAGCTGCTGCGGGGGTATAGTAGACGTTATAGTAGACGGCTAAGTAGGCTCTATAGCGGTAGACAGTTAAGGACCCCTTAGTATCTCTATAGGGGTTGGATATATAGGAGAGGGTTTATCCAAAGATAGAATCTAGCCGTTAATGTGTTTAGGAACGGACGTAGGTACAGGTATAGGTATAGGTATGGGTATAGGTATGGGTATAGGGCCGTCTAAAAACGGATATATGGACTTTATAGGCCCTATCTAGATACCCGTCTTCCCTTGCTAGATCTATATAGGTGCAAATAATGCTAATAACCTTTTTATCTCGCTAAGGCGTTCTAAGATCGTCTGTATATGTAATTAAACCCCCTTTATCTTAGAGATTGCGGCCTTGTGTTTTAGCTTAGCTACGGCCTTATAGGCGGGCTAGTATTTCCGCATTATTATCTTATCTAGCGTAACTATGTTAGCTAGTAAGCTTTCTACCTATATAGCAAACCTCTGGTACTCCTTATAGCCAAAGAGGGAGTCCTTCTATAGAGGGTAGAGCGGGAACTGCTTATATAGGATTACTAAGTCCTGTAATAGGATTACCCTAAGCACGTAGAGAAGGCGTAGAAATCCTAAGCCTATAAGGTTAAGCCGTACAACCTTATTATTAGCCCTCTCTGGGTGGTAGGTCTCCATATATTTTAGCTAGACGTCAGTCTTAGGCTATATCTTTAAGCAGAGTACCTCCTCTGGCACCTCTTACGCGTGGGGAAAAAAGTAGCCCTTTCCTTCCTTTAGGAAGCTGGCGATTAACTATATAAACGTATAGGGTAGATAGCTAAGGTAGGCTCCTATTATCGCGTCTATATTCTAGTGTTTAGCCTATCTAATTTAGGTCTTTTTAACGCCGCTAAGCTTAGCATGCCGGACGCTCTGCTTATAGGCGCTATGGGTCTTCTCCTTTAAGTGAATCCCTACCCCCTAGAATATCTTTTTATTCTATTTAAACTGCGTATAATAGCTTAACGGCCGTTATGGTACTTTAATGCTACTAGGGAAGATATATAGGCCGTAGTAGTCCTCTAGCTGCTAAAAGGATGGGAAGCTTTTAGCGCCGTCCTTACCCCAGCGGTTAAAGAAGTAGAAGGCTATTGCGGAGAGAGGGCAGAGGATAGGGTCAGTATTGTGCATATAGCCTATATACTCAACCTTGCCGTGTTAATTCTGCTTCCCCTATATTATTAACATAATCATATACAGCGCTAACTCGTCCAGTTTAGGCCCTTTATTCTCTAGTTTAATAAAAACAAGGTTAGCAAGCTAAATATTCTATCTACTTTCACCCTAGGTAACGGTAGTATAGCCTAAGTGGGTTAGAAAACGGCAGCTGTATAGGCTAAATAGGGTATATACAAACCTAATAAATGCTCAGCCATAGTTTAAAGGTAAGACTTAATTAAGCCTGGCTTCTTAGAGCCCATCTCTTAGTACTAAGTAATCGCCTTTTTAAGCCCTTTAATATTATAGCCGTTAGTAATTATAAATAGGCCTTAATTAATAAAGTTAACGCGTTAAATCCGGTCCTCGTCACGGCGGACGCTGTCTAGTACCGCCAAGAGCTTCGCCCCCTATAGCGGCTGCGAGGTCTTGCCTTCCGACTACTATATATAGAGCTTAGTAATAGCGGAGACGTAGCTATTTATAACTAAGTATTAGACTGTTTCGTTAAATAGGGCGTCTAGGGCCTTTTTGTCCCATATCTCTTCCTTTATAGCTTCCTCCCCTGCGGCTGCCTTTCCCTTTGGCGGCCCTCCTGCGGTTGTCTTCTACCTCTTCTTCGCCCGCTTGCTATCTTTCCACATCTCTTTCCGTTTTAACTTCCGTTTTTAATAGCTAGCGGCCCGCGATTCTTGATTAACGACTTACTACTCTAAAAATAAGTAAAGCTTATCTTCTGTTACCTAGGCGCTGTTTGTATTGCCTTCTAGTCTTGCGTACTAGTCTTCCTACTCTTTCTGCTTTGGCTTATACGCCCTTATAGTATTCTTCGAGCGCTAGGCCTTATAAATATCCTATAGCTGTGCTATTTAGGCCTTGAATTCGTTCTGGAGGCTATAGGGGGAGAAAGCTGGGGGGGCTTCCGTAATAAACCATAGGGTAAGAAGATTCTTAAGAGACTCCATATCTGCAAGAGGCAAGGGGGCAGACGCGTGAGCGCGGCACGGGTAAATAACGCGTAAATATCAATAGAGAAGGAGAAGAAGAGGGCTCTATATTATAGAATTAGAATTACAGTAGGCCTTTCTATATAAAATCAGAAGCCCCGCGCGAGCTAGGAGCCAGCACGGGCACGAGAACAGTAGAGGGTTGGAAAATAGGATTATCAAGGCGATGGTAAGGTCGATGGCGCGCGACGAGGACCTCTATACTAACCCAGTACTAACCTAGGCCTCAAAGACGCGTCAAAAAAGTAGGGGCCACCACCAAAGGGGGGGGGTGATATTTGAACGATATGTCGCAGACCTTAGGGGGTCGTGCGTAACCCAAGGTTATGCCAAGCTTAACCCCGACCTCCGATACCTGCTGTGCGCACCTCTGTTGCTAAGATGGAGTACGACAAAAGCCGCAGAGATAGGAGTGCCCTTCCAGACGAACTCGGTGCGGCAATCCACAGGATCCGGAAGAGGGCTCGAAACAGTAAACACTCGACTTGCTCTGAGAACTGACCAATATTATATACCCGATACGCAGCGAAATCGAGCTTTTCCACCGTTGCGTGCATTGCGGGTTGCCCCAGATATTCTATCCAGCCCCCGCCCCCAGCTCCTGCCACTCGAGTAATGCCAAGGGAGAGCGTTGCATCTTGGAAATCGCTATTAAATACACCTGTTTCCGATGCCCAGGCTCGTTTACGAGGGCCGCCTATCTTCTCCACTCCTCGTGTCACCGGGAGCTTGGGCGACCATAGAGACGCACGTCACCGGCTACCCGGCCAAGCGTGAGCGTTCCAGCGGGCAGGAACCCGCCGGACGCAACGTCCAGAATATATAAATGGTTTACCGTAAATTCTTAAACTTATGTTTTTAACCTGACCTTGTTTTGCGAGGCCACGACTAAATTGGGTGGGCCTCGCACCTTGACGACCGAGTTGCTGGAATCATCCGATACCCGGAGTATTCCTTTCACCTCTGCAGCCATCGCATCCGTGTGCTTGTGGCTAAACTAGGCTCGCCGATCCAGACTCTCATTCCTCTCACTTACCTCGCTTACTCCTACTCGCGTGAAGGTGGCATTTTGCGGGTAATCATCGGGAAACGGTGGTTTAGAGAACGCCATATATAGCTTAACGCCACTATAACAACCATCACTCTTAAACTCCATCCAACACCTTAGCTACACTCTCGCTATCTCGTCAAGGGTGTAGCCGGTGCGGGTTAGCCGCCCCTCTTCCGAGACCCATTCTGGCCCCGCCCTTGGAATATCTTGGCATCCGCCCTCCCAACCATCACGTTTTGTAGCGAAAACGTCTCTGCCCGATCTTCCCACTTCATCCTCAAAAAGTGACGCACCACGAAGGGTGGGTCGGAGCAGGTCGGCCACCCTCCCTGCTAGCAGTGGCGAAGCGCAACCTGCACTAGATCGAACATGCGCCAGCGAGGCGTCACATGGCTAAAGTATAGGTGACAATCCGACCAAGTAGCTCACTGGTTTCGTCCCTCCAAAGGCTGCTATTATGCCTCAGATCCAATAATTGGATTCCATGCTCCCATTTACCCCCCGCCCCTCCTAGGCTATGCTCTAAAATGCACCTAACCAACCCCATCCATCAAAAAACAAAAAAAAACAAAGAGCAGTAATACAAAACCAGCGGTACCGTCCGCTCTAGGAGTGGAGGGAGGAAGAGGCAGGTAACTCTTCGCCCTGCGGATGGCGAGAGCATACTAGGAAGAGCTGCGATAGCTCCATGAGACAGTAGAGTTGAAAGGAATCGCTGGATCTAACCTAAGAGTTTCCATCGCCACCAAATCCGCACTGAGGAACAGATAAAACAGTATTAAGACGAGCTGCGTCTTATCCCGCATCCGGCTAAGATTAAACAAAAAATCTCGCGCCGGCAACTCCACCATCCCCGCACACAGCAGTATTCCCGCGGGGATCGAGTCCAGCACACCATAGACAACTTGCGCAGTGAACGAGCCGCGGTCGTATAACGTCGACATTTTGAGTCCGATCGCGATGGCTATGGATGCTGTCAGGTCGTATGCCGCATATATTCCCAGCCTAGTACTCTTCCAGGCCGGCCAAGAAAGCACATGATGTGCCAACAGAGCTATGGGAGCGGGCTGGATCCACGAATAGTGAGAAATGGCCAATCTGCCAAAGTAAGCGACCGAATCAAGTACTACGAGTGGTAACTTACCCGATTAACGATGAATTATTCAGATCCATGGGGTCTATATTGACAATGTCAAGGCCATCAAAATTGGCCTGATCCAAGTCGTAGAAGGATCTCACGAACTTAGCATCAGATTCTTGAATATGAAATTTTCTGGGGTGGTCAAAGTAGTTCATGACTGAGAGGCTATTTTCGTCCCCGAATAGAACGGCCGGACAATCCCTTTCTGCAAACTCGTGCCGAAGACCCAAGACGTGCCCAGACTTGCTAATAAACAAACAATTCAAACCATCGATCTTTGGTTTGGTTGATTGGATATTTTGAAGCTTCAAGCTTGTTTATTTCGTTTGGTTGATCAAACTAGCAAACGGTTTGGTTAGATTTGACTGTTTGGATAGATTTATATACATTTTTACGCGACAGTAGGAAGTTCTAGGAGCTCTATACTACAATTTGGTGATAGGCGTTTGGTATAGTACTATGCTTAAAAGTCAGATAAGGTCACGTGACTCCAACTTTAATGCAGAGTTTTCCTATACAAAAGATGCCCAAAAAATCGATCGCCTCCACAATGGTAGCAATATTGATCCGGCTATGTAGCCAATCCTCCCTGTACATCATTATATGTATATAAAACAGCTCCTAAAGTAGGAGATTGCGGCTCGCAATAGCACCAAAGTTAGAGGCTATATTAAAAATTTAGGTAGGACTCGTCGCTCTATTTAAAAGTCAGCAAACCAAATTAAATGGCGCGATCTCCGGTTAAGTCCGAACTAGTGTACAATTTCCTTATTAGGAAAGATCATTTTCTGCATTTAATAAAGCCGTTGCGGTTCCAGCTTCGTGTACACTATAAGGCTGCGATAATATCAGGCCGCATTCATGAGCAATAAGGCTTAAGCATATCACCAAGCTCACTAAACAATTGTTCGCAGTCGCAGCTTAATGGTGGTATACTTAGTATATCAAGCGCCATTTAACTAAGGTTAGGAAACTCCATTACTATTATCCTCTAGTATAAGAATGGATCGTGAGCTAATAGGTAATCTTCTATTAGTAGATTAAGTTTCTTCCACTACTTATACTTGTCTTCTTAATCGTTAAATAAGGAGGGTGCTATAGTAAAGGCGGTGCCTATAAAGCTTCTAATAAAGTTATTAATATCAGATTGTAAAGGCTGATTTTTCTTAGAGGCTTACCCTGCTAACTATAGCTTCTTTCCTTTATACTTAAGCCAGAGCTTCTAGAAGGAAGCGTTATAGCTAGTTATCTAATTAGGCCTCTCTTTCCAGTTATTTTAATAGAATTGCTTAAGGTTAGGGTGTAGTAGGCAAGCTGCGTAGTAGATAGGCGTCTAATTAAGCGCCATATAGTATTTTTAAAGCTTCGCCCACCCGCAATTAACGTTAATTTTATAGTAATCCTTAATTGCCTTTTAATTAGGATAATCTTCTATTATCGCCTTAGTTAATTAAGCTTTAGCTTCTTTATAGTGCCTCATTAAAAACTCTATACAAGGGATAACTTCCTATATTGCGCCATTGCGCCCAGGCTTGCCTCTTCCTTTAAGCTTAAGTGTAGCCTACTAAAGCGGCTCAAGAAGCTAAATATATTATTTAATAACGTCCCAATTGTAGGAAGTAAGGCCGCCGACTTGCATGTAGAGAGGTCAATTAAGAGGCTTCTAATATAGATTTAGATTCTTTTTACGTTATTAACTAGACTTAATTGTTGCGAGCTTCCTATTCCATTCATCAATATCGTGCTGCATTATTAAGGAAATAGGGCCTTAAAGCTCAATAGCCCGTTTAAATATTATTAAATAACTATTCCACCTAGTCTTAATAGGCTTGACGAGCTTAAGGACTTTAAAATCGGCGCGTAGTAGTATAGCGTTTTCCTCTCACTGGAAGGCATAGAACTATTTATACTTTTATAGCAAACAGATCAAATAGATAAAATTAATAAGAGTTCCAAGCGGGCCTTCCTTTCGCCACTCCTCTAGGAACTGCTGCTCTTCCTATAAAAGCCTTAGTTTTAATTAAATTAATAGTAGGGGAACGCCTACCTACTGTTAAGTTCTTATTACCGTTCTTAAACGCATCTTTATCGGTTCTAAATAGACTTAATTAAGCCACTAGATTAAATATATAAGTAGCGCACCGCACTTAATATTACTCTTTATTAAATCCAAGCTCTACCGCGAGGAAGTTAATGCAGGTATTATTATTATAGGCGTTATCCATAACAAACCAGCCAATTTAACTACCAAGATTATACTCAGCAATGGTATTACCAATAACGTTGTGGTAGTTATAGCCGCTATATAGGCCAAGCTGCTCCAGTAGAGCAAGCATAAAGTCTCAAATCTGGCCTTAATGGTCTAAATAGTGAACATAGATACTAGTAAGAGCCTTCTTCTTATTACACGTTGTCCAGCCATTAAATAATATATAAAATCTTGTTATTAATCGCGCCAGTTCTTTCGTCACCACACCTTTATTACCATTATATTCAGTAAGAACTTAACTATAAATTAACTTATAGTTTTAATAGAGATTAAGCTCAGCGTCTTTATTTACGGCCGCAATTAGGGCTCAAAATTTAGGTCGCTTAACTTCTCATAGAGGGTGGTTTCCGGCGGCGATCTATAGTATAACTGCTTATTTAAAGATATCGGAGTTGTAGGACTTAATAAGCTCATTAGCAACTGCTTATAATACATAATAGGTTCGTTAAATCTGCTCTAGAATAGTTAAAGCCTTCCGCTTTTAAGATATTGTATAATTAATAGGACCACAAGAATCAACCTAGTAGCCATCTATATCCTTAGCAAGGTGTCCTGCCGCAGAAGTAGTAGCTCTACTAGTTTTATATAGGGTCACCTTAATCTTATATAGATGGCAATATTTATATAAGAAAACAGTTGTTTTCTTACCAAATCTTTGCTGGAGCCGCTAGCTATGGTCCTATATAAAGCTTAAAGTTCTGAGGAGGTCTTAATAAGGCCGTTAATATCTCTCTACACGGTCCCAATTAAGGCCTTTATATTCGTCCTAGAGGGGGGTTAATTCTAATGAGGTATCGGAACCTTCATAGGCTTCACTAGGCGCGATTACAGGCGTGTTCTCTGCCAAATCAATAGGGCTAGCCTCAGTAGGTTAGGAAGATATAATATAGGCAGTATAGCGATAGGAATTAGTAAGTAAAAGAGGAGATTTTAAAGGGTTAAGTTAAAAAGACGCATTTGGATATTTATTTTCAGCGCGTATATTATATCATAATTATAGTATATTTTAAAACTATCTAAAACTCAACCACCAAGAACCTCCCCTTGACCAAAAACAATACCTATATCTTATATATCAAACGAGCAAACCAACTCAATCAAACGGGACGATATAAGGCTTGATTGACTACTAAAATTAGACCTTTAGGCTTAATTGGTTGTTTGATTACAAAGCAAACAAGTAAACAAACTAGCAAACGGGGTTTGTTTATTAGCAAGTCTGGACATGCCCAAGTTCATGACAGAAGACATTGGTCATGCATCCGCGGTAGTCCCCCCAGAAGGCCACACTATACACGTACACCATTCGGTCTTCAGAGTCTGGAAAGAACGCTTTTGCAAAAACGTTGTCTGATTCGCCGCCGTAAGCAAGTTTGAAAACAGCATCTTCCCGCTAGGTTGCTCGCTTGAATTGGACACCGATATGCTTCTTATTCCATTCCTCAGCTGCTTTATCGAGAGAGCGCGAGGCACAATCTGCATCGTCGGGTAGCAAGAAGCTCCAGGTACGCACTGTGTATCGGATAATGGACCCGGGCTTCCAACGCGGGATTTTGCCTGCTATTCCAATCCGGATCTCATTGGGGTATGGCTTGAGCATCGATTTCTGCGTTACACAATCGTAGTTTGAATTGGAGGCGGACCTGGCATCGCTCATAAGGTGGTCGGGAGAGCGACGGGACTTTTCTTTCAGCTCGTCCAAACTGCCTGGCGTCTCCTGTTCCTTCCCAATTCTCTCTCTCTGTTCTGTGGCTGTCGTGGCGTGCCCGGCCGCGTTGCCAACCATGGGATTATCACCCAACACCATGATGAACACCACAGCGAGCATTGGGAAAGCTAGAAGACCTTGCAACAGAGGGCCCTTCATGAGGATGTGAGCCATATGTGTTATGAGCTGTAGATAGATGGTGCTGAAGGCTGACGGTAAAGCTGGTGATGGCGTTAGTGGTTTTAAGGTGTGGGGCAACAGCTAGGGGTCATACACGCCGAAGTTGGTCTGCTCTCCCTGCTTTCGAACAAGTTGGCCGCTTGAAGCTCTGTCGGAGGCACTTTCATTTGCGTTAGCGACACCGATTCATTGTTGTCCTCTTGATGTTGTGGCGATGATCGGTTATCCAGGAGGTTTCCCAGAGGTACAGAGTCTCCCATGTTCGGATTGTTAGTGTTGACAGCAGATGTGTCTATGGTAATAGTCGGAGCGCGCTGTCTTCGGTTGGTGAGATGAAGGTGTGTGCAAGCAAGGTTCAATATATAGTCCCTAGGAATTGATCTTTGCACAGCCGAGTTGCACGTGTGGATAAAGCAACTGTAAGTACAATTGGGTGAGAGCAATAATATGTGTGGGACCGCCTTGTGAATATTTATGGCAATAATATGGACTGAACTAATACTACGATTTTTAATTTTTCATTGGGCTAAGGTATCAATTTAAACTATGTCGTTCCCGGCGATGTACAACATGCGGTGTACCTCCAAGACCGGGGTTTGCTCGGGATGGTTACACGTAGGCAGCCACATACATGTTGAACACTTCAGCGGTATGGGATGCATCTCCCAGGTTCGGCATAGTCTACAAATTTAGTAACCGGAAATATATCAACTAATTCTGTAAAATTCGTCTGGAAATGTTTGCTTTTATAGCCATAAGCTATGCGTAGAGACCTTTGTCGATTTATTTAAGAACTGCGAGGCTTGTTCGCAATGTCGCTTTTCTTATCTATATAAGGCTTAATTAGAGTTTTATGCAGTGTCCTCACCCCGCGCTATAGATTGGCTGATTATGGGGTGGCTATTGGTGGCCTTGGGCATGAAGTTGGTGATCGAGAAATATACTACGATCTGCTGTAACCTCGCATTACACTACTAGAGACCTTAATACGATATAAACGGTGTTAGAGTATATTTTATATCTCTTAGTATAACGGCTTCCTAAATAATTAAGGCAGTTACGGCCTCGTAATATTTAAAAAAAAAAAAAAACTATAGAGATAATGAAAGTGAGTGTGTATACGCTCTAATAGAAGCGACTCCTAAACTATTAAGCTTCCTAAAAGGAAGCTCTAAGCATAAGAAAGCTTAAAATTAAATAAAAAAAAAACTCCTAAAAGGTAGGGCTAAGAGTTTAGGTTAGCGCGGGGAACAGTAATCTACCTAACTATTATCGGGCACTAGACTGCATGTTCGCTTTATCACCTTCGCGGTCTACAACAAATTGACTCCGCTGGCCATCCACACGTTATGACCAGTGTCGTGTAGCCACGATGTAACCCCAGGGCTCCTAAGGTAACGGTTGATTTTTAGAAGCCGTTTAGGCCCCAGTGATCTCATTGGACTGGAGCCGACCACTCAATCCAATGGATCCCAACCAGACTGCTGACATATTTCGGTAACCACTATTCCTATCTAGGTATGGTCCAATGGATTTAGACTGGAGCATTGGAGTGGATTTAACCTCAAATCCAGTCCAGTCCAGTCCAATGAGATCGCTGTTAGGCCCAACCTTTTATAGCTAGACAATCAGCGAGTTTCCTAGTAATATACATAAGGCAAAAGTATATCCCGTCTGCACATAATGCTGCCCATATAATGGGTCTTAGCGCATAGCCCGGAGGCGTTGGTTGTAAACCTATTTTCTTATTTCTTGCATCTTATATTAGCTTAAAGTGTACAAGAAAAGAAGCAATATACCACTTACCCCTCCGTAGAACAAGGTGTGTGCAACGTGGCATATATTTAGAATTACGTATCTTTAGGAATATGGACATTTCAAGTGTAATAAAGCCTTGTAGGAAATACTATAATGGACTTATTATTGGGCCAGGTATATAGGTAAACAGAAAGTCAATAATGTAAACAGTATAATATAACTGGTGGAGTGGTTGCCTAATAGATTAACTCTAATTATATTCTAAGATTTACTACAAAGAGAAGAACTATCTAGGTAGGGACTATGGTCCTTTAAATACACAACCTTACTCCTAAAAAAGTCCTTACTCCATTTACTCTATCTGCTTTGTTTGCTCTATTATAGATCTTATAGATTATATAGATTATATAAATTATACTATGTAACCTTAGTTACTATTCCTTATTATATAGTTCTACCGGCTCTATTTTAGACTATGCCCTTATTAACTAACTAGTTTCCTCTAACTCTTCTCCTAGTAGTTATAATATTGTACTTAAAGCGTCTGTAACACTATCTCCCTCCTCTTTATCTTCGTCCTTAAAGATTCCTAATATCTCTAAATTGTTTACTAGAGGTGTAATATCTGTCTAATTAATTTAGTTAATATTATTACTTATTATACCTAAAACTCCTTTTTCCTCTTCTATAGCTCGTTAGTTTTATACTGTTGCTATAATACTATCTCTTAGTAAAGTAATGCCATCTCTATGTTCTTATTGTGCAAAAGAGGGGTTAGTTTATATTGCGTTGGTAAGTCCTTCGTCTTAGCAACCCTCTTCCTATTTAGAGTGCACTAAAGTAAACATTTAATTGTCTTGTGATATTTACTCGGTTTTTAATACTAAGTATACGCGTTCTACTACTCTTAACAGCCTTTAAATACCCTTATTAATTGCTGCTAGGGTTTTAGATTTAATCTGCTGCTATAAAGCTTAATAATAAACTTTTAGTTGCGTTGGCTAAACTTTATTGTTTTTATAATACTAAGCAAGAGGCTACTACTGCTTAATAATAGGCTCTTAACTCTTATCTAGCTGCGTCTACTTAGTTAATCCGTCTTAAGAAGGTGCATAAGAAGGTGCGTTTTAAGGAGTGGAAACTTATAGAATAAGGTCTTTAGGAACTTAGTAATAAAAGAACGGACTTCCTTCCTAAGCGGGAAATAACTCCAAATATATTAGCAGGTGCTCCTCTTAGGTCCCCTTTAGGTAACTTATTTTTTAGTAGTTCTTCTTTATTAATGCTACCTAACCTATTCTCTTTTAATACTCCTGTACCTTTCCTATAGCGTTTTTTAAGTTATCTAGTAGTTCCTAGGTAGTTTCTTTATAGCCTATCTACTTTACTTTATACTAAGTTTCCTTATTAATGTCCTTATAACTAATAATCTTTAAAACTTACTATTTATCTTCCTCTTGTCCTCTATATATATCTGCCTTATAGACTAGTAGCTTAACATTCCCGTGTGCTAGTTCTAGCATTATAATATACTATATAGGGTAGATTTTTATTTTCTCTAATAAGTTAAGTCTATATGTAACTTCTAAGATTTTTACCTTAACTATAAACGGTCCTAGTTTAATATAGTCCAACTTCTTACTTAGTTGTTGACTCTTAAAGTTTTTATATAGTAGCTATACTTTATCTCCCTCCTTAAGATCTGGTCCCTTAGATCTCTTAGCATTATAGTACCTTTTTATTCTTTCTTATACTAGTTTTATTACACTTTTAAGGTAATTATAGAGATTTATTCGTATCTCTATTCTTTTTTTAGCTATACTACTTATTTTTTTTACTTATTATGGCGATAATGATGTTCTTAGCTTATACCTATAGTTTGCCTTAAAAGGTAATGTGCCTATCCCTTCCTATAGTGTTGTATTGTACGCAAACTATATAACTAGTAATAACAATACCCAATTATTCTGTGCGTGGTTAATGTAGTGCCTTAAATGCTACTCTAGTGTTTAGTTTAGTCTTTCTATTTATCTATCTGTCTGTGGGTAATATGCGGTTAACATTACTACTTAAACCCCTTATTCTGCTAAGAATACTTCCTAAAATACTGCTATAAATCTTAGATTGTGAGGGCGCGAAGAGGCTTTAGGGAAGATTTGAAGGAACAAATATAAATTCTATCTAATCTAGGGGTATATAGCTCTTGCAGAGTACAAGACGTTGCGTGAAGAAGAGAAAGGAATATAGGAAACTTATAACTAAATATTTGTGGTCTTAACAGCAGACGCGTGGGCATAGGCCCACGCGGATTTTAACAGGTTTCAACCAAATTCTATTACGTTGGTGGAATTTAGTGGAGACTGGTGGAAATTAATTAAGTTAGCGGAATTTAGCAGAATTTAATTAACTTAGCAGAATTTGGCAGAATTTATCTGTTAAGTGTTTTACTAAGATATTCCTACTATAACTGGGCTAGTCCTGTTATAGTACCCCCCCCTTTAGCCAAAGGTCTAAAACAATTTAATTTAGTTAAGAATTTATAACTTATCGCCTTATAAGCGTTATAATGTGGTTTAAGTTCTTTTTAATTTTAAGTTTCCTGCTATTGTGTTTTATGTCTTTATATTAGGTAGCAGTTATTTGCCTTTATATTATGTCTATCTAGCTAGAGCAGGCCGTAAAGGATGGTCTTTATAGAATTCTTTTACTAGGGAAGGCGCGTTGGCCTTAACCTATTTATAGGTTTTCTAGGTTTATGTTTTATATCCTTCCTACTTAATAAGAAGTTTAAATTGTTTAGATTATGTTTTCTATTATATATTATTAATTAAGTTAATAAAGTATAAACCATTGCTGTTATTAATAATTATGGGAGGTAGTAGTAGAATTTTGTAAGTTGTAGGATTGTTTCTTAAGGGTTGCAGTAAGCTTATATAAAATGTCAGGTGTATTTTTATTTTAGTTAGTAGTTTAAGCTTATAGGCGTACGGGCTTAGTTTCTTTTTAATTTGGTATAGGCCTACGAACTTCCAATTAAGTTTCTTTAAAGGCCGTTAAGTCTTTAGGTTTCGTATACTTAGGTAAGCTATATTACCTTCCTTAAAGTCCTATATAGGAGCTTGTCCTTTATTCGCATGCCATTCCTATAATATTTAAGCGTATATTAACTTACTTTATAACAGTTCCGTTAACTGCTTTATTTAATTAGCAAAGTTATACGCGTTAATTAACTAGATCCGTTTATTTGTGGGTCCTATTATATTAATATTAGGTTATAGCTTAAATCTAAATTAAGGGTTTTGTCCGTAGGTTGCATAGAACAGTGTCACGCCTATTAATATATTTATTGTGTTATTTACAGTAAACTTAGCTAAAGGTAGCCATTTTTCCTAGTTGTCTTGCAGGTAGGAGCAGTACATTTATAAGTATTGTTCCATAATCGCGTTTATAATTTCTATTTAACCATCTATCTCTAGATAAAACACAGTTAAGAGTTATATTTAAATGCTTAATTATTTATATAGAGCTTACTAGAAGTCTAAAACAAACTGGCTTTTATAGTTGGATATTATTGTGTTAGGAAGTCTATATAGCTTAAAGACGTGCTTAATAAAACATTTGGCTACTAATATTACATTAATTAAGTCCATAGAAATTATATGTCACATTTTTATAAGATGGTTAACTACTACTATAATATTTATAAACCTATTACTACTAGGCAAGTTAACTATAAAGTTAATTAAGATATCGCGCCATTTTTGTATTGGGATTAGTAGTGGTTAAAGTACTCCTTACTTCTTTACATAAGAGGTTTTTCTATGCATGTATATCCTATATACTCAAACATATTTCCATATATAGTTGTGCATTATAGGCTAGTAATATACTTATTAAATAATCTTATAGGTCTTTATATAGCCAGGATATCCTGCTATAGGGGAGTTGTATATAAATTCAAGTATCTTAAATTATAAAGGTTTGGAATTTAGAACTACTATCTTCTATTAATAGTATAATTAATTATTTTAAATTTTGCATTTAGTAAGTGTAATATCCTTATACTATTATTTTCTAGTTTAAATTACCTTTATTACATCTACTATCTATATATTATTCTTATATTTGTATTTTATTAACTTATTAATTTTTATTTCTTATCTATTAACTTCTAATTTATTCCTATTAAGTTCCATATCTAAAAATATAAAACATAGTTTTTTAAAACATTTAGGGGGTAGTAAGATCCGTAATTAATTTATAATCTATTTATTTAAGGCGTTTATAGGTAAGTCCTGTAATTATTATATTAATATATTAGGCTTTTAATTAAGTTTGCCCAGTTAATATATAATCTTAAAGTTAAATTATAAGAGGTATTCGGCCTAACGAATTTGGCGCTATATTAATTGTTTTATAGTTATAAAGTATTATAGGTTTTTATGGTCCATTAATACGCATATTAGAAATAATAATTCTTCTAGCTTAGGACGCCATTGTTTAAAGTATCTAATAATTGTAAGCAGTTCCTTATTATATATCTTATAGTATAATTTAGTAGGGGCGAGTTTCTAGAAGAGAAAGGCTACTGGACATAGTTCGCCATTCTTATTATATTATAATAATACTCCCCTTAGCACATAATCTAATAAGTCTGTTTTAATAATATATTTAAGGTTAGGGTTAAAGTAAGTAAGAATTAGAGTAGTTATAAAGTAATATTTTAAGTTATTAAAAGCTTATTTGTATCTAGCGGTCTATTTAAATTTAAATTTTTTTTTATTAGGTTTACTAACAGCTAAGCAACTTCTAAGAAGTGGTTAATAAATTATTAATAGAAATTTGCAAATTCTAAAAATCCTTAAATGTCCTATATATTGCTAGGGCTTTTCTAGTTTATAATTATAGTAACTTTCTTAGGGTCTATTTTAATTCCATTGTGGGATATAATTAAGCCTAAGTATATAACCTTAGACGCGTGGAACTTATATTTCTTAATGTTATATTATAAGCTTGTGTCTTATAAGCGTTTAAGGACTATTCTAATATGTTTTTAATGGTTAGAAAGCAAGGATAAGTAGATTAAGATATTATTAATATACATAGTAATAAATATATTAAGGAATTCACAAAGCGTATTATTAATATATTGCTGAAATGTACTAGAACCATTCTTTATGCTAAATAGCATTACTAGGTATTTAAAGAGTCCCTATTATATATAAAAGGCTATATACTTCTTATCTCCCTTATATATATAAATTTTATTAAAGGTAGTAATTATGTTAAGCTTTATAAAGTACTATACCTTTACTAATTAGTTAAGCGTCTCTTAAATTAAGGGAATTGGATATTGGTTTTAAATTATAATTATATTTAGAGCTTAATAATTAATATAGAATCTTAAGCCTCCTCCTAGCTTTTTAATAAATAGCATAGGTAAGGCAAATGGAGATTAACTAGGGCAAATAAATTCTTTTTCTAGATGCTTGTTAAGGTATTATTATATTATAAGTAGTTCTTCTTATAATATACCGTATAGCGGACTAAACTTTGGTGTTGTGCTAGGCTTAAGTTCTATTTTAAAACTATGCTTCTTTTAGTGCGGGGCTAGTTAGTCTATAAATCGTTTTTTAAACTTGTTAATTAGGTTATAGTACTCTTTAGGTATAAAAGGTTAAGGATTGGGATACTATTTTAGTTCTAGTGCTTTCTTAATGTCTTCTATAGTTATAGTAAAGATTTTATAATCTTGTCTTTTTGCTAATAAGATAAAAGGTACGGCCTATATTATATAGATTTTAAGAGGGTTTAATATAATATCTTTACATTCTTTACCATAATTAACAGTTATAGATTTATTATATTGGCTTAAGGTTTATAGTAAGGGTAATTTATATTGTGTTGAATTTAAATAGTTATATACATGTTTATAGGGTAAATGGTTTTTTAAGTAATAACTTTGGCAGTAGGTTATACAGAACTTTAGTATTTCTTTAACCTAGCTAATTAAAGGGTTATGTTGTTTCAGCCATCTATATTTAAATATTATCTTATAGTGCTTTAAGGGTATTATAAACAAGGAAATGTATTTAAGGTATTTACCTATCTACAATTTTATAAGAGCGTAGTGTGTTATTTTGCTATATATTAAGGGTTTGCCATTAAAGCCTTATAGGCCTTAGGGCTTATTAAGTTTTTTTAAATTTAGGTATTAAGTTTTTGCATAGTTTGTATTAATAAAGCCTATACTAGTAGCTCTGCTGTCTATAAGGATTTATACTTCCTTCCATTTTCTAAGTATTTAAATTTCGCCAAGTACATTAAGGGAGTTGTATTATATATTAGCGCTAGAAGAGCCTAGACACTTATACTCTTCCACTTTTTATCCTAAGGCGCGACTTAGCCCTAGGATGATTTGTTTTCTAAGTTAACTAAAGGTAAGGTGCTTTATAACATCCAAGTATAATTTATAGTATAGGTATAATTTAAGGAATGAGTACGGCTTAAAGAATAGGTATAATTTAAAGATTGGGTATAACTTAAGAATTAGAAGGAACTACAGCGGACTTTTTTAAAAGGGTAAGTTTGGTAATATTTTTAAATATGTCCTTTTTTACCGCATCCAAAACATTCTCTATTTGTGGCTCGTGTTTTTCATTTATTAGTTCCTAAGGGTGCATAGGATTGGGTGGCATTAAGGTCCATAAGGTTATACATAGGGCTTTTAGGTCTTAGAGAAGGATCGCGCCTTAGAGTATATACCGGTTTTAAGGAGTTTTAAATGCAAGGTATAGTTAACTTTAGAGAATAAGTCTATTTGTTATATTAAAGGTTTTTGTTAATTTGTTAATATATTATAGCAAATTTAGATAGGTTTTTTAGCAGTTCTCTACCTACTAACTGGGCTTTAATTTTATCTAAAATAGCTTGTTAAAGAGTAGCGACTCTAGTGGCTTTATTTTAATCTAGCTCTCTAATAAAACCTAAAAATTCTAAAAAGAAGCTAGTAAAGTCTCAATTCTATTATTATAGGTTTTTAAGTTTGGTAATAGCTATATATTTGCGGCTGGCGTTATTATACATTTATTCTAGCAGAGAGATAAAGGGTTTAAAATTAATAAAAGTGCTATTGCGGAAGAATGGATCTATGGTTTATACAGTGTCCTTACTTAAATAAGACATTCTATAGCTAACCTTACTAGCCTTAGTGGGGTATTAATTATAGTTTATTAAGAGTTTAAGATGGAGCTTGGTTATAAAGGGATATAGGTTATTTCAGTTTCTATTAAAGATTAGAGGATTAGGGAGCTTTTTAGATTTTATAATAGGTACTAGGTTCGCTATAGGTATAGGTTAAGCTACTATTACTAGTTTGGTGTTTACATTTAACGTATTAGGTTTAGGTACTGTTATTTTAATCTTATTTATAGGTGTTGCTATTAGGGTCTATAACGTTAATGCCTTAATATTACGGAGTTCTTTATAGAGTGCTTCTATTAATTGCTAGTGCTAGGCTTTTAGTGTAGCCTGCTGCTGAGCTAAGGTATCTATAAAGGCCTGTTGTATTATGGTTAACTGTTCCCTAACTAGGATTATGATACTTATAGTTATTAAAAGGGATTCGGGTTTATTTGCTATTTTAATAGTGGTTGTTTTAATATAATGTAATATAAGGGCGCAAAGAGGCTTTGGGGAAGATTTAAAGGAATAAATATAAATTCTATCTAATCTAGGGGTATATAGCTCTTGTAGAGTATAAGATGTTGCATAAAGAAAAGAAAGGAATATAGGAAACTTGTAACTAAATATTTATAGTCTTAACAGTAGATATATGGGCATAAGCCTATGCGGATTTTGACAGGTTTTAACCAAATTCTATTATATTAGTGGAATTTGGTGGAGACTGGTGGAAATTAATTAAGTTGGCGGAATTTGGCAGAATTTAATTAACTTGGTAGAATTTGGCAGAATTTAATTAAAGCGTTGGAATTCATCTGTTAAGTGTTTCACCGAGACATTCCTACTATAACTGGGCTAGTCCCATTACATAGATCTCTATCCGATATAATTTTACTTAGTACTTTATGTCTTATAAATACTTCCTTAATATAGATTCTAGCTATATCCTCTATTAAGATTTCTTCTGTGTATGGTATAAAGTAACCCTACTTGGTTAGTTTATCTACTATTACTAAAATTATATTATAATCTTGTCCGGTAATAGGGTTCTTTAACTTTAGTAACTTAATAATAAAGTCCTATAATATAACCTCCCATAGTCTCTCTGGTGTTTAATAGGTTGTAGCCCTCCGTATAGCCTATGCCTTATTAGTTTATTTCTTTGGCAATCTGGATATTTCTTTATAACTTGCCTTACTAGTCCCTAGATTTCTTAAACAATATATTCCTTTTAAAGTCTTAACACTAAGCCTATAGCTCCATTATATCCTTGTGTTATTCCTTTATAAAAGTCCTTTACAAACTCTTCTACTATTACTTTTGGTATGTATATAGCTTCTTAGTTCTTGTACTGTTTTAACTTTAGATCTTTATCCTGTGCTTTTTAAATACTTTATACCTACTTACTCTCTAGCAACTTATAGGTCTGACTTTCTTCTCTAGTTGCTATAATTTTAGGATAATTATATCTAATTAATCCATCTTTGTCTTTGCGTAGCATTGCTCCTAATAGTTTTTCTTTATTTTATAGTTCTGCTTTTCTACTAAGTGTATCTACTCTTGCGTTTTTAGTACCCTTAATATACTAAATTTTAAAATAGTATTCTATAAGTATTTCTACCCATCTAACCTATCTTTAGTTTAGTTCCTTAGTTATTAGGAACCCTATTAGGTTTTTATAGTCTATTTTAACTATAAATGGTTTCTCTATGCCTTATAAGAATGCTCTCTATTTCTTAAGTACTATAACTATACCTAATAACTCCTTGTTATAGATATCGTAGTTTAGTTCTAGTGGTGTTATCTTTTAACTATAGTACGCTACTAGATGCTATGTATCCTGGTGCTTTTATAGCAAGTATACTCCTAGTATAAAGTCTAATATATTTGTTTCTATAACCATATCTAACTTTAGTTAGTAGACCTTAAGGACTGGATCCTAGGTAAACAACTCCTTAAGTTCTTTAAATAGCTTTCTTTATTCGTCTCCCTATATCTATGGTTCTTCCTTCTTTATAAGTCTTGTAAATGGTTTAATACTCTTTAACCACTGCGCTATAAACCTTTAATAGTAGTTGTAAAACCCTAGGAACGATCTTAACTATATAATATTCTCTAGTTCTTGCTAACTAACTATAGCTTCTACCTTCTTTAGGTCTATACTAATTTTTCCTAGTTTAATAATAAATTTAACAAAATTGGTCTTTCTAGTAAAGAACTCGCATTTCTTAATCACTACTAGTATCTTTTCTTCTTATAGTCTCTTTAAAACCTACTTAATATATTCTCTATATTCTTCCTTACTTATTAAGTAGATAATAATAATATTAAGGTATACTATAATAAACTTATTAAGGTGTTCTTCTAATATACTATTAATTCTTTTCTAAAATGTTACTAGTGCATTTATGAGCCCAAACTGCATAACTAATGGTTTATATAGTTTTTCCTTTAACCTAAAGGCTGCCTTCTACTTATTACCTTTCTTAATCCTAATCTGATGGTACGCCTATCTTAGATCTATCTTTATAAAGATTTACGCGTTGCCTATCCTATCTTGGATTTCGCTAATTAAGGGTAAAGGATACCTATCCTTTTTTATAATACTATTTAACTGTCTATAGTTAATGCATAGTCTAAGTTTTCCGTTCTTTTTTAGTATAAATAGTACTGGATACCCTACTAATAACTATAATGGTCTAATATAACCCTTTTTGTAGGTTTTCTTAAATAAACTCCTTAAGCGCTACTAACTCAGCTTTAGTAAGCTTGTACTTTAAAAAAAACTTTAGACTAGTTCCTAGCTCTAATTCTATTTTATAGTCCTATACTATATACTTTAATAGCTTCTCACTTTCTAGTAACTATAACTTTTTACCATACTTATAGTATCTCTTTGGTATATAACTTAAGCCTCACTTAGTCTCTTTATATATCGCTCTAACTTAGTACCATACTAACTTAGTCTATTATCGCATTTTGCGTTATTAAGTCTCCCTAATATTAACTTAACCTATAACCCAATTAATTCTTAGATTATACTCCTATAACTAAGGCATTCCTAGTATTACCTTATCCTTCCCCAACGGTAGGATATTAAAAGACATTTTAACTTATTTTCCTTTAATAGTTAACTAAACAGGTCCTATTTTAAGATTAATAATACCTCCCCTATAGGCTATTTAATCTCCTAAAATTATTATAAGTGAATATAGGTGTTTCTTCTATCTATATAGTAAACCCATCTTTTCTACTGCTACTGGTAATATATGGTTTCTTATTACTCCACTATCTACTAATGCTTTAAACTGCTGATCTTGCCATTTAACTTATAAATTTAGGTGTTAACCTATAATTCCTTTAAGGGTCTAAGGCTCTACTACTAGCTCCTTTAGGTCCTATAGGCCTCCCCTTTTCCTAACTATTAGCTACTAGATCCTATCTGTCCTTAATCTACTTTTAGCCAATACTTAGTTCGCTTTTTATCCTCTATATACCACAGATAAGTATTCTCTAGATAGTTCCACTACTGTTATCTATTTAGACATTCTTCTATAAAGAATCTTCCTAGTTAAAGTATTAGGTTTCCTTAACTCTATACTTCTACTAGGTGCTATTTATATATATATTTAGCGTCCTTATACTTCTAATCTTCCGGTGCCCAGTATATCCTTATTAGGTACTTCCGGTTTTTGTCTTTTAGTGCCTTATATATATTATATATGTTATCCATACAAGCTATCTATAATAGCGTATAATACGCTAAATAACTTAGGTTAACTCTTAGCTCGTCTTTATCCTTAAGTTTAAACCTCTGTTTTGCTAATTTAACTATTAGTCTTTTATTTACGGGTACTAAAAGTCTTAAATATATATTTATATATTTATATTAAAAAAAAACTTTAGGAGCTCTTGCTGCACCCAGCCCAAAAGACTAAAGCTAACTAAAAGATCCCTAAAAACACCTAGAGAATCCCCCTGAGATACATGCATCGCAGGGGAGGTACACGTTAAATAATGGTGGTTTGCACTCGCGCGCGTCCGCCAGAACCACGCCTAGCAATGGCCCTCTATAATAAAGACGGGCGAATACCATACTACAAAGCGGAAATACCTCCATTAAGAAGGCATCTAACAAAATACAAAGCCTATTAGATGCGTCTAGTATCTAGAATTATAGGGGAGTATCTATTAGCTATAACAAACTAACGCAGCTAGTAAAATGGCTCTGCTAGTCTAGTAAACCTTAGGCGCCCCTTTAGCAAACCCTTAATTAAATCCTCTAACGGCTAAATAAAATTAAAAATAAATAAAAACCTCCCTTACTAGCAAACCGCACCTAGGCCGCTATAGCTGTGCTCCTATAGTATAGGGAACCCATCCCCTTAAGATAATAACCGGGTATATAATTATAATATAACCAAATACAGAAAAAGCAGAGGGGCTTAGGGGATAGTTAGAAACAGAAGTCCTTACAGAAATCCGTAAAGAGGTCTATAACGCTGTCACAATCTAACACCTTAGGAGCGGAGACATTAGAGTCACCCTAAAGGACCAACAGTTAAAGGAACGAGCTATAAGGGCAGGGGACAGGCTAGGAGAACGTATTGGCATAAAAGTACTCTATAAGGATCACCCAGTTAAAGTCCCAGCGGTCCCCCTAAGCCTTAGGGTAGAAAAGGGACGCTAGGCAGATAATATAGCAACTATACAGGAGATAGTAAGACAAATAGAACGCCTTATACTAGGACTTAAAATCACCTAAATCTAATAGCTTTAATAGGAAAATGCAAACTAAGTAAATAATAAGAATAATAAGAGGATATAAGGTTTGCTAGAGACCTACTAGGGAGACACTAGTTAAACGCATAGCTCCCTTATTGTTAGCATACTTATACTAGGAATATAAAAACTTCTTATCCAAAAAGAAATAATTATAAATGGCCTTATATATAACATAAGGCTCTATAACTATAGACTACACCTAGAATGGTGCTATTGCTGTATATAATAGGGACACACCCAATCCACATATACAGCATAGGTGTGCTGCGGCCACTGTGCAGGCCCCTATAATATAAGACACTACTTAAATTAAGACTAAATAAAATGCGTAAACTGCCACTGAAGCATATATAAGGCATAGGAGAGAGAAGACTGTATTAAATATAGAAGATAGAAGGTAAGGGCTTAATAGCTATAGGAGCAACTATACGCTAGGTTATATAAATGGAAACAATAAGTAATAAGCTAGGGGGACGCAGGTGCCTTCCTAGCATTCCCTACCTTTAATACTAGGGGGCTAGGCCAGCTATCCCAAGCCTTAATGGGCCAGAAGCGACGCCGCGCAATATTATTAGACTAAATAGGGACATAAGGGTTATAGGGGATATAAGAGAGAGGACGCCCTGTAGGAAGGCCCCTATGGACAGCTATAGCAAGTTTAAGACTAGGACAATTAAGAATTAGACTTAATACGGCAAATATAACATTCGCAGCCAACCTATAAAGGGTATATAGCTGACTAGTAAGATTAGGGGAAGAACTAGAGATAATAATAGATTTAGATATAAAAAGCTCTATATAAAATAAGTAGCAACTAGGGTATAAATATAAAAGATAGAAGTTCTAAAAATCCTAGAGAAAGTGGAAATAGAAAAAGTAAGAAATAAAGAAGAGATAAAGAACCCTCACTAGGGGTCTGCTACCTATCTATTATATAATATAACTACGGCAATACAAACCACTGTCTTGCAAGGCCCCTACTAGACAGTCTAGACCTAGAGAAATACTATATCCTTGCCATATAAGAACCGTATTACAATACCTATATATAATCAACATACTACCTCTAAGGATTCTAGCTCTTATACAAACCAAAAGTAGCTATATACGTGTGCTTTATAATCAGTAAGGCTATTAGCCTATCCTTATAGTTATAGCAGGCAGTTAACCCAGATATTATAGTTATAATAATCCAAATATATAGGGGTCTGGTATAAATTATTAATATATATAACCCTAGGGTTAAAGGGGTCCCATAAACAGAGAACATTATATTAGTAATAAGCTTACTAGAAATTAAAGGTATGGAGTCTATCCTATTAGGAGACACAAACCTCTACTACTTGTAATAGGGGGGTATCTATATTGCTGCTAAATAATAGGTAGAGTGCTTACTAAAAGCTATAGACATTTGGGGCCTTAAACTGGCTACTCCCCCAGAAGCAATTATATGGCAATAAGGCACTGCCAGAAGTATAATTAACCTTATATTTATAGACAAAGGCCTATACTAGAGACTTAAAAGGTATAACCCTAAAGAAGAATAGGCACTTGCCTTAGACCATATCCCTATCTAAATATAGCTAGACTTAGATATTAAGGCGCAACTAAATAGTAAAAGATATGCAATAAGAAAACTTAAGATAGACAGCTTCCTTAGTATAGTTAAATAATAACTTTAAGACCTAGAAGAAATTCACCTAATACTAAATAAGTAAGGCTTATTAGCTACCCCTAAGGAAATTAACTAAAGACTAAAAAGGATCTAGGCAGCAATTAAAAATGGGCTAGAAGAGCACTGCCCGGTCTCACAACTAGGCCCCTATATGTAACACATATGGTCCATACAATACGCGGTTTTTATTGCCAGCTAATAACAAGTAAGAAGAAAATATATAAGCAGCTATAACCCTAAAGATAAGAGATAATATAAAGACACAAGAAACCAGTTAAAGAATACCCTAAAAAAAGAAGTAAGGAATAACTAAAGATGGTTTATAAATAAGCACACTTCTAACCCAAGCCCCCCCTATAATAAGGGCCTTTGGGCCATAGCAAAATGGGTAAAAAAAAAGGTAGAGCGCCTAGTAGAAGACTTATACCTACTACCCCTATAAAGAGCAGGGGAGTTATAGGCCACTAATAATAACAATAAGAAGGCAAAGATCCTTATAGAAAGATTTTTCCCTTAACCAGCTCTAGCAGACCTTAGCAACATTATAGATAAAACACCGGCGACTTGCCTATAGGTTAATAGCAATATAATAATAGAGAAAATGGCCAGAACCATTAGCCGCCTTTTAAATAATATAGTATTAGGACCAGATAGGATACTAAATAAGGCCTTAAAGACCTATAGACTACTTATAGTACCTTAGCTTACAGATATAGCTAGAGCATACTTTACTACATTGGGAAAATATTCGCAGGATAAGATTTAAGTAGACTTTGATTTTCGCGTTTCGCGTAATTAACATGCAATTTAACCAACTTGATACGCAATTAACCAACTTAACACGCAATTGACCAACTTAATATACAATTTAACTAACTTAACATGCAATTGACCAACTTAATACGCAATTTAACTAACTTAATATACAATTAACTAACTTAACATGTAATTCGACTAACTTAACATATAATTAACTAACTTAACAACTTTAAAAGCTAACTATATATTTCTTAACACGTAATTAACCTATTTAGCAACTTTAAAAGTTAAATAATACGCAGTTAACCTACTTAACAACTTTAAAAGCTAACTGTATGTTTCTTAACACGCAGTTAACCTACTTAGCAACTTTAAAAGGTAACTATATATTATCTAATATAATCTTATACAATCTTATATAGTTTTATTACTTGGAGGCTCTGTATAAGGCTCTGCACAAGGCTCTACACAAAGCTCTACACAAAGCTCTACACGAAGCTCTACACGAAGCTCTACACGAAGCTCTACACGAAGCTCTGCGTACAGAGGCTCTGCACGAAGCTCTGCGTATAGAGGCTCTGCACGACGCTCTGCACGACGCTCTGCACGAAGCTCTGCACGAAGCTCTGCACGAAGCTCTGCACGAAGCTCTGCACGAAGCTCTGC
>Ga0307507_10001256_pt1 | contig 56787 bp, 11 predicted proteins | sample 7_EM_MG_FD_207223 | JGI IMG/M metagenome (GOLD analysis project Ga0307507, IMG submission 207223) | Populus trichocarpa ectomycorrhiza microbial communities from riparian zone in the Pacific Northwest, United States - 7_EM | ecosystem: Host-associated > Plants > Roots > Unclassified | place... | reverse complement strand
TTAAATTATTAAAATTTATTATTAAGTGGTTGTTAAGATATTAAAGTGTGATTTTTCCATTTTTTGGTGTGTTTTTGAAGTGATTAGCTCACCCGTTTGACCAGCTCACCCGTGAAATACGTTATTAATATATTAGGCTTCTAATTAAGTTTACTTAATTAGTATATAATCTTAAAGTTAAATTATAAGAGGTATTTGGCCCAACAAATTTAGCGCTATATTAATTATTTTATAGTTATAAAGTACTGCAGGTTCTTATAGTCCGTTAATACATATATTAGAAATAACAATTCTTTAAGCTTAGGATGCTATTATTTAAAGTATCTAATAATTACAAGCAGTTCCTTATTATATATCTTATAGTTTAATTTAGTAAGGGCAAGTTTCCAGAAGAGAAAGGCTACTAAATATAGCTCGCCGTTCTTATTATATTATAACAACACTCCCCCTAGCGCATAATCTAATAAGTTAATTTTAATAATATATTTAAGGTTAGGGTTAAAGTAGGTAAGAATTAGAGTAGTTATAAAGCAATATTTTAAGTTATTAAAAGCTTATTTACACCTAGCAGTCCATTTAAATTTTATATTCTTTCTTATTAGGTTTATTAACAGCTAAGTAGTTTCTAAGAAGTAGTTAATAAATTATTAATAGAAATTTACAAATCCTAAAAATCCTTAAATGTTTTATATATTGCTAGGGCTTTTCTAGTTTATAATTATAGCGACTTTCTCTAGGTCTATTTTAATTTCATTATAGGATATAATTAAGCCTAAGTATATAACCTTAGACGTGTAGAACTTATATTTTTTAATATTATATTATAAGCCTATATCTTATAAGCGTTTAAGGACCATTTTAATATATTTCTAATGTTTAGAAAGCAAGGATAAGTAGATTAAGATATTATTAATATATACGGTAATAAATATATTAAGGAATTTACGAAGCGTATTATTAACGTATTACTAAAATGTATAAGGACCGTTCTTTATACTAAATAACATTACTAGGTATTTAAAGAGTCCCTATTATATATAAAAAGCTATATACTTTTTATCTCCTTTATATATACGGATTTTATTAAAGGTAGTAATTATATTAAGCTTTATAAAGTACTATGCCTTTACTGAATAGTTAAGTATCTCTTAAATTAAGGGAATTGGATATTAGTTTTAAATTATAATTGCGTTTAGGGCTTAATAATTAATATAGAATCTTAAGCCTCCTTTTAGATTTTTAATAAATAGTATAGGTAAGGCAAATAGGGATTAACTAAGATAAATAAATCCTTTTTCCAGATACTTGTTAAGGTATTATTATATTATAAGCAGTGATCTAAGCTGAGTAACAACTTAGGGGAGCTCTTGCTGCACCTGGCCCAAAAAGACCAAAACCAACCAAAAGAACCCTGAAAATCACCTAGAGAATCCCCCTAAGATGCATATATCGCAGGGGAGGCACATATTAAACAACAGTGGTTTGCACTCGCGCGCGACCGCCAGAACTATACCCAGTAATGGCCCTCTATAATAAAGACGGGCGAATACTATACTATAAAGCAGAAATACCTTTATTAAGAAGGCATCTAATAAAATATAAAGCCTATTAGACGCGTCTAGTATTTAGAATTATAGGGGAGTAACTGTTAGCTATAATAATCTAACGCAGCTAGTAGAATGGCTCCGCCAGTCTAGTAAACCTTAGGCGCCCTCTAGTAAACCCTTAATTAAATCCTCTAATAGCTAAGCAAAATTAAAAATAAATAAAACCCTTCCTTATCGGCGAACCGCACCTAGGCCGCCATAGCTGCGCTTCTATAGCATAGGGAACCCACCCCCCTTAAGACAATAACCGGGTATATAATTATAATATAATTAAATATAGAAAAAGTAAAGGGGCTTAGGGGATAATTAGAAATAGAAGTCCTTATAGAGATTTATAAGGAGGTCTATAATGCTGTTGTAGTCTAACACCTTAGAAGCGGAGACATTAGAGTTACCTTAAAGGATTAATAGGTAAAGGAATAAGCTATAAGGGTAGGGGATAGGCTAGGAGAACACATTGGTATAAAAGTACTCCGTAAAGATTACCTAGTTAAAGTCCTAGCGGTTCCTATAAGCCTAAGGGTAGAAAAGGGATGCTAGGTAGATAACATAGCAATTATATAGAAGATAGTAAGACAAATAGAACGCCTTATACTAGGACTTAAGATCACCTAAATCCAATAGCTTTATTAGGAAAATGCAAACTAAGTATATAATAAGAATAATAAGAGGATATAAGGGTCGCTAGAGACTTGCTAGGGAGACGCCAAACAAATGTATAGCTCCCTTATTATTAGCATATATACACCAGGAATGCAAAAACTTCTTATCTAAAAAGGAATAATTATAAATGGCCTTATATACAATATAAGGCTCTATAACTATAGACTATGCCTAAAATAATACTATTACTATGCATAATAGGGACACACCTAATCCACATGCGCAGTATAGGTATGCTGCGGCCACTGTATAGGCCCTTATAATATAAGACACTACTTAAATTAAGACTAAATAAAATGCGTAAACTGCCACTAAAGCATATATAAGGCATAGGAGAGAGAAGACTGCATTAAATATAGGAGATGGAAGGCAAGGGCTTAACAGCTACGGGAATAACTGTACGCTAGGTTATATAAATGGAAATAATAGGCGATAAGCTAGTAGGACATAGGTGCCTTTTTAGCGTTTCCTACCTTTAATACTAGGGGGCTAGGCCAGCTATCCCAAGCCTTAACGGGCTAGAAGCGACGCTGCGTAACATTACCAGACTAAATAGGGATATAAGGGTTACAGGGGACATAAGGGAGAGGACGCCCTATAGGTAGACCCTTATGGACAGCCACAGCAATCTTAAGACTAGGATAATTAAGAATTAGACTTAATATAGTAAACATAACATTTGCAGCCAACTTATAAAGGGTATATAGCCAACCAGTAAGAATAAGGGAAGAACTAGAGATAATAATAGATTTAGATATAGAAGCGTTAATAGGAACATAAAACATGGGAACAGAAAGCTCTATATAAAATAAGTAGGGACTAAGGTATAGACATAAGAGACAGAAGTTCTAAATATCCTAGAGAAAGTAGAAATAGAAGAAGTAAGGAACAAAGGAGAGATAAAGGACCCTTACTAGGGGTCCGCCACCTATTCATTATATAATATAACTGCGGTAATATAAACCACTGTCTTATAAGGCCCCTACTAGACAGTCTAGACCCAGAAAAACACTATATCCTTGCTATATAAGAACCATACTATAATACCTATATATAATTAACATACTGCCCCTAAGGATTCCAGCTCCTATATAAACCAAAAGCAGCTATATACGTGTGCTTTATAATTAGTAAGGCTATTAGCCTATCCTTATAGTTATAGCAGGCAGTTAACCTAGATATTGTAGTTATAATAATCTAAATATATAGGGGACCGGTATAAATTATTAATGTGTATAACCCTAGGGTTAAAGGGGTCCTGTAAACAGAAAATATTATATTAGTAATAAGCTTACTAGAAATTAAAGGCACAGAGTTTATCCTATTAGGAGATATAAACCTCTACCACCTATAGTAGGGGGGTATCTATATTGCTGCTAAATAATAGGCAGAGTACTTACTAAGAGCTATAGATATCTGGGACCTTAAGCTAGCCACCCCCTTAGGAGCAACTATATGGCAATAAGGCACCGCTAGAAGTATAATTGACCTTATATTTATGGACAAAGGCCTATACTAGAGACTTAAAAGGTGCAACCCTAAAGAAGAATAGGCACTCGCTTTAGACCACATCCCTATCCAGATACAGCTAGATCTAGATATTAAAGCATAACTAAATAGTAAAAGATACGCAATAAGGAAGCTTAAGACAGATAATTTTCTTAATATAGTTAAACAATAACTTTAAGACCTAAAAGAAATCCACCTAATACTAAATAAGCGAGGCTTATTGGCTACCCTTAAGGAAATTAACTATAGACTAAAAAGGATCTAGGCAGTAATTAAAAATAGGCTAGAAGAGCACTGCCCAGTTTTATAACCAAGCCCCTATACGCAATATACATAGTCCGCATAATGCGCAGTTCTTATTACCAGCTAATAATAAGTAAGAAGGAAATATATAAGTAGCTACAACCCTAAAGATAAGAGACAATATAAAGATATAAGAAACTAGTTAAAGAATACCCTAAAAAAAGAAGTAAGGAATAACTAGAAATGGTTTATAAACAAGTATACTTCTAACCCAAGCCTCCCCCATAATAAAGGCCTTTAGGCTATAGCAAAATAGGCAAAAAAAAAGATAGGGCGCTTAGTAGAAGACCTATACCTACCACCCCTATAAAGAGCAGGGGAATTATAGGCCACTAATAATAATAACAAGAAGGTAAAGATCCTTATAGAAAGGTTCTTCTCCTAACTAGCTCTAGCAGACCTTAGTAATATTATAGGTAAAACACCAGTGACTCGCCTATGGGTTAATAGCAACATAATAATAGAGGAAATAGCTAGAACTATTAGCCGCCTTTTAAATAATATAGCACTAAGACCAGATAGGATTCTAAATAAGGCCTTAAAGACCTATAGACTACTTATAGCACTCTAGCTTATAGATATAGCTAGAGTATGCTTTACCATAGGCTACTACCCACAACTTAGAAGATCTATAATAATGGTTATCCTGTAAAAAGAAGGCAAAGCAGATTACTTAGTTCTAGGAAGCTACCGCCCTATTACCTTAAAAAATACCCTTAGCAAGATCTTAGAAAGGGTAATAGCAGACCATATAGTAGACATAGCTAAGGAACACACCCCACTACCACAAAGCTAAATAGGGGTAAGAAAGAACCGCTCAACACTATTAGCACTTATGCTACTCACTACCACTATTAAATCTACATAGGTAATGCGAAGGGACTTTATAGTATTAATGCTTAGCCTAGATATTAGTGGCGCCTACAATAACATGCCCTATAAGCGTCTCCTATATATCCTTAGGGTAAAGGGCTTCCTAGAATAAATTATATAATTTGTCTAAGGGTTTATAGGCCAGAAAGAAATATTACTAGTCTTTAGTGGATATTAGAGCCCCCCTATTATAGTTGTAACAGGAATACTATAAGGATTACCCCTCTTGCCTATACTCTTCCTCTTCTTTATAAGTAACCTACTTAACTCCTTTAAGGAAGGGGCAACCTAGGGGATAGGCTTTATTAACAATAAAAACCTAATTATATATAGGCCAATAGCCGCAGAGAATTGCAGAACACTAGAGAAAGCCTATAATACCTATATAGAATAGGCAAGACAACATAGAGTCCAATTCTTACTAGAGAAATACCAGCTAATCCACTTTATAAGAAAACGCAACCAATCTATAAATCTCTAGCATATAATCCATATTTAAGGCTTTAGGGGTTAACCAGTTTAGGGCCTAAAGGTATTAGGAGTATGGGTAGACAGTAAGCTCTAGTGGAGCGTATATGTAGTATAAGCGGCCTATAAGGGCCAAGTATAGTATATTATATTATCTAGGATTGTTAATTCTATATAGGGCCCATACTTCTAGAGGTTACGCCTATTATATACGGCGGTTGTCTAGCCAACCATAACATATAGATTTAGTATTTGGGCCATTAAAGAAACTAAAAAAGGCCCCCCTAAATTACTCCTTAAACCACTCTAAAAGGTCTAAATAGCCTACCTCTAGAGTATAATAGGCGGGTATAAGCGAACAGCCACAGCACTGCTAGAGAAGGAAGCCAATATCCCCCCCCTATAACTATATATTAAAGCCACTACAATATAAAGGGCGCAAAATAAATGCAACTCTAATATTATAAAGTATATTAAAATACGCCTAAATAAACTATGAAGGGACCTAAGGGTGCCCTATAGGAGAATAAACTAACAACCCTAAAGTAGGGAAGATATATTGGAGAAATAGGTAAAGAAAGTAGAAGAAAAATAGTGCTGCTTTAGGGCCTAGGCCTATATAGAGGAGGAAGGGAGATATATAAGAGGCTAGTAAAGATAATAGTAAGAAAGAAAAAGGAGCTAAAGTAGAGTATAAAGGAATGCTAGGAAACCATTTACTATAATACAATACTGGTTAGACCAACGCTGGAGAGGCGTATAGAAGTTAAAGGTACAGAGGCTAACTTAGGCAAGAGAAACCCAAGCCGTAGCATGGTTAATGCTATGGGGGGTAAACACTTAAGGGCTCTAAAAAGGCCTAACAAAGGCAGAAAATACAATGGTAATACTCTTAAGAATAGGAATAATAGGACTAAAAGATTGGCTCTACTAGGTAGGTGTCCTAGTAGGTAGCCTAAGATGCAAATATGGCTGGCTAAGATAGACACTAAAACACGTAATACTATTATGCCCCCTACGCACCAACTAAAAAGCAATACTCTTAGTAGCTGGCATAGAAAACTATACTACACTGCTCTTAACATAAAAAGGCCTTAAAGCGGTTACCTAGTGGCTTATTAGCTAAAACGTACTAGACCAGTTCTGGGTTGCAAAGGAAATAGTAATAGAGGGTAAAGGGGCAAGTTACAGGCGCCCCCTAATAACTCTACAGTAATAGAGTAAAGTTTGCAATACTAGCGCGTCTATAGGCTTGTTACGGCAGCAGTGGTTCCTAAGGAGGTTAAAAAGTAAGGTAGAAGAGTACCTGTAATAGTGCAGTGTAGGTATTAAATGAGCAACTTTATTGTAAATCTATGGAAATTAAGTAAACTAAATACATGAAAGTAGACCCGGAACTCCGTAGTCTATGACTTAATATTTGACCGTATCCAAGACATACGGGGGTAGTGTCGATCCTGTCTTGGAGCCTCTTAGGCGACGATCTTGGGTCTTAGCGTAGTGCTGGTGAACTGTTACACACACCCCTAGATTTAACGGCGTAGTTAAAGCTGTAGAAAATAAAATAAAGGTAAAAACTGTACCAAAAATAGGAAATTTAGATACAATTTTAAAGCGGCGAAGGGTAGGGCAACGGTGCTATACGCTTGACGTTGGATTTGTTTTAATCCTTCTAGTAGGGTAAGGTCGGCAGAAGGTTTAACCGAGATTTTGTTAGTATGTAGAGCTGTATTTAACAGTTCTGGTAAACTGCTTAGTTAAATTGGAATTGCTTTAATTGTATCTAAGATATCATCTTGAAGTCCTTATGGTGAGGTGTTTGATTCTGTGCTTGAGGTAGATCCTTTTGATCTGTGCTTGGAGTAGATGCTTGGGGTAGTTATTTGATCTGTAGCCGAGGAGACGCTTGGGGTGGAACCTGAGGTAGATATTTGTATCTGGTTAAGCGACAGTGTTGTTGTTTGATATGGTGAGGCCTTGGATGTAGCCGTTAATTGTGTCGCATGTGGTGCTTCTGGTAAGGCTCTGGATAAAGCCGTTGTATTTAACTAAGTCTCTTATTACTGCCGGGTGTATTTATAGCTCTTTCTTAGGTGCTTATGAAGTTCATTTCCTAATTTAAATTACATCTTGCATCTTTAACAGGTTGTCTTCCTTGTATGGGCTGCTGGCTGCGCTGTATTTAATGACTCTGGTGACGTTATAGACGTTGTTGACGTTGCGGTTATTGCAACTGGTGCCGATGTAGGTGGATCTGGTGCTGATGTACGCAGATCTGGTAACAACATAGTCGTTGTACTTGGTGCCGTTGTAGGCTGGTATCTCTTAGAGGTTAAGAATATTGACTAAGTTGAATCTAGGGTACTTGTAGGCTCTCTGTGCATTAGTGCCCAGTGGCCCCCTAGTCGTTTTATATAGCAGACTATTTTGCCAGTTGCTAGACAGTAGAGAACATCTCGTCCTGAGTTAAAATGGATGTCATTATTAGTAGCTCTTAATAGTGCTATAATATTTGTAAATATGGTAGGTACTAGTGCTACATAGGATAGCTTCATTTTTAACTTCCCAGTAGGTGTATTAACAGTAATAGTTACTGCTCCGTAGGCTTAAATCTTTTTAAAATTTCCGCTAGCAATTAGGTAGTTGTCTTCTGCTACTAAGTAGGAGAATGTAAAGTCTTCTTTGTTGTTGTAGATGTGCGTATCTGCGCCAGGGTTGAGTATTCAGGTGTTCTGGAGTTTAAACGGAGTTTGACTAATGCTAAACGCGGTAGTATTGCAGGTTGGAGTTGTAGAAGCTAGGCTGGTTTTAGAATTAAAATTAATTGTTCCTATGTTCTTTACTTCCAGTTCTTCTTTTTAAATCTATTTGATTATGGGGTTGACCTAAGGTATAGATGAGATTATTTCATCTATTTTCTTTTAAATATCTGCCCTTGGTCTCCATCCTTAAGGGCGCTTGTGCTTAGCAATGTAGTAGTAGTTATTGTATTGATGTATAAGGCTATATATACATTCCTTATTCCACCTTAAATTTAAATTGTTTTAAAGGGTTGTAAATGCAGAGTAATTGGCAGTAGTGGTAGTAGTAGAAGATGCCTACTGCATGCGGTAGTGTTCCTTAAATTCCTCAATGAGATTAATAATGGATGGTGCGTCTTTGTCCTTTCGTTCTTTCCTAATAAGGTCTACTTCTAGTGCTCCTGCGAAACTAGAAGAGATAGGTTTAATGGCTTGTACAAAATCATAGTGGGGTCTGAATCCCTGTACGTCTGGAAGCTCCAATTGCTCCGCAAGTTTGTAGACGTTTCGCCAGTTGTTTAACCATTTTTTAATACTCTGATTTGGATTGTAGGCCTTAAGAGCCGTGTATTAATTAAGGACGTTGTGCTTTTGACCTAAGGTAGTAGGGGCGAGTATAGTCTTTAACTCTTAAAGGCGTTTGTATACCGTTCCAAGGTCTTTAATAAGAGGGAGGTAGGATACCGATGTTGATCAAACAATGTAGTTACTGATATCGCTGATAGCCTATTCTCGCTTTTGATGTATGCGGAGATCGTCCTTATATTCTGCGTAGAGTTGATTGTATGCAGTAAACTTGATTTGGTCTAGTTGAGCTATCAAGGTAGCAGTGGGAAGTACGTCTTTCAGTGTAGGTTAATTCGGAGGTTCTAGCTTTGGAAGCTCGTCTTTCTTCTTTGATGGGTCGATATACTGCCATACCTTGTTGGTTTTGGCAGTGTCTTAAATGATAAAGAACCATTGCATCCAATTAGATGGCTGGTTGAGGATAACGTTGATTTTTAATTCGCTCGTGGTCGTTATTTTTAGGATTTTGACATGTCAAGCAGGGTCCTAGGTTAGCGTCTTGGCGAAACCTTATTTTGACGATTTAATTCGTTAGTTGGGTTTGATCGTCCGTTTGACTGGTGGTGGAGGACGTCTGCAGCGTGGTGGCTGTAGACTGGTTGCGGTAAAGGACGTCTTTCGGTGTAATGGCTGTAGACTGGTTGCGGTAAAGGACGTCTTTCGGTGTAATGGCTGTAGACTGGTTGTGTGTAGAAGACGTCTGCAGCGTGATGGCTGTAGACTGGTTTTGGTATTTGAAGAAGCTCGAGACACTTGCAAAGGTGGTAGAAGTAGTGACTTCTTAAATAAGGTAGTAGATTAACTGCTTAACAGATGGTGCAACAGGTAGTGCGATCCAATTAATTAGTCAGCAGGTAGTGCGATCCGGGAGTGCGAGCCGGGCTCATAACTGTAACAGTGCAGTGTAGGTATTGAATGAGCAACTTTATTGTAAATCTATGGAAATCAAGTAAACTAAATACATGAAAGTAGACCCGGAACTCCGTAGTCTATGACTTAATATTTGACCGTATCCGAGACATACGGGGGTAGTGTCGATCCTGTCTTGGAGCCTCTTAAGCGACGATCTTGGGTCTCAGCGTAGTGCTGGTGAACTGTTACAGTACCACCGGTAACTTATAGGCGCTAAGTAGGCGAGTCCTAAAAGGCGGGGAGATAGATTATAGGGTTTTCTTAAATAGAGTTTTCTCCCCATATATAAATAAGGAGTAGTCCGTATGGGCCTAATAGGGATCCGAATCGGACGTTAAGTAATGAATAATAATATTATTATAAGCAGTTCTTTTTATAATATACCATATAGCGGACTAAACTTTAGTGTTATACCAGGCTTAACTTCTATCTTAAAATTATACTTCTCTTAGTATAGGGCTAGTTAGTCTATAAATCGTTTTTTAAATTCATTAATTAGGTTATAGTATTCTTTAGGCACAAAAGGTTAAGGATTAGAGTACTATTTTAGTTCTAGTGCTTTTTTAATATCTTCTATAGTTATAGTAAAGATTTTATAATCTTGTCTTTTTACTAATAAGATAAAAGGCGCGGCCTATATTATATAAATTTTAAAAGGTTTTTATAAGGGATATTATTGCGGTTACCTTGGGTTGCCCTTAGGACAACCCCCAGACACCCCTTAGACGTCTGTCGGTTACATGCTAGAGGCATATACCCGTAGTATATAGTCTCCACGATCCCTAAGGCCTTACCTCCTTAAGGATTTGTCTCTCTTACCAATCTATTCTGTTTTATAATCGTGTCCTTATAGCCCCCTATCTACAAAGTCCCCTTATATTTAAATCCTTCCTACTCTATTTAGAAGGGTAGCTGGCTCTAAGGACCAGATTATTTATTTATATCTTTTATTTACATCTACCGTCCTCCCTTAAAATCTTGTGATAACCTAAATAGAAACTCCACAAACACCTTATAGAAAACCGTCACGCTAAGGCAGGAAGGTCCCTCTAATAGTAAGAGATTACGACAATATAAACCTCTAGGCAAGACGGCTGAATAAGCCCTAATACCTAGATGCACTAAGAGCTCGAAGACTCTTATATACCTACAGTTACTAGCAATGCTGGGGAAAACGTAGGTACCCTCTATAATAGTTATAATACTGCTAGGAAGCAACTAGAACCCCTCTAGCCCTACTTAGGCCAATTAGGAGATTAGGCGCTAAAGGCAATCTTAAGATCTTCTCCTAAATTAGAAATACTAAAGGAATATACTAATGCGCCTAATTAGGGACCCAACTGGAACCTTCCCGGAAGACCACCGGCCTATAATTAGCATAGTGGCGATATACAGACTACTTATAAGCTAAGCGGGCCTACCCTTTTGGGTAATCTAACCTAACTACTAACTTAAGACTTAAGCCTTATATGGAAACCCATATTAGCTACTAGTACTAACACTACCTCTGTAGCTAGAGCTTCCCTAGGCCCAAGGTTAGAAAGTTAAAAGCCCTATACTAATTTTCTCTGAGGAGGATATTAGGAAGCCGCCGCAAGGCTTTTAGAAGCTATATAGGAAGGAGCCACTAATAAATATATTAGAAACCTTTAGGGGCAGGTCTAGATCTAGTAGAGCTTAATCTAGGCTAGATAAAATCTTTTACGACCTAGCTAAGGCTAAGGGCCTCCTAAAGGCTACCTAGTACCTACCCAAGGAGGTATAAAAGACTTAGAGAGGTATCTATATAGCAAATAGAAAAAGGATATAGATTAACTAGCTAAAGCCTCTAGTAGTCTAGAACTCCGCCATAGACCTAACGCCCAACAGTTAGACAATTAGGTTTGTAAAATAGATAACTTCTTTAAGATGCTAATAATACAAAACAATACCAAAGAATGTACTTAATAGATTATTAGCAAGATTAAAAATTAATCCCTAAACTAGATTGCACTAAATTAGCTTAATAAAGAGCAAATTACTATATAGCCGCAGCTGCAAACCTTCCTAAAGAAATGGATTTAAGATCTATATATTATATAATACAATAATGCAGAACTATTTTAGAATGGGATACAGCTTAACCACCATAATTTCCGCCAGTTTATAAACTTTATGGAAACTTGTGCTTAATTAATAGATCCAGAGCCCTTTAAAAACGAGAATAGTAGCATCTATAAGAAGGAAAAGATTGGATTTATCTAGGCTAGAATTAAGCTAGCAATTTATAATAAAATAAAGCGCGTGGGAGCCCTATTACGGATCACCACATATATAGATTTTAAACAAGCGGTTTTAAACGCTAAGGATATAGTAAGGAACTAGACCTCTTCTAGTAAGAAGCTAGGGGGTAACTAGAAACGCGGGCACTCTAGTAGCAATATAGGGCAGACCCAAGCTCCAAAGAAGCCGTTCTTAAAAAGAAATCTAAAATAGTTAAAGTTAGAGACCTTAAGCAATAGAAAAGACTCCTAGGGCTAACCTAATACCTGTCTAGCACCCTTATAGGAACACTCCAAAAAGTTAAGAGAAAAATTCTCTAGAGGTAAACTTAACTGGAAAAACAAGCAGGGTAATAACTACACTAATAATCCAAAAAAAGAAAAGCCCTAGTCGCGGACCTCTCCTAACTGCAACTAGGGCAAGATATAGAAAGAGAGACTCTCTGTATTACTATTAAGCTGGAAATAGTACTCCCTATAGGCAAGATACGTCAGTTCCAAGCACTATATAACAGCAGCGCCGAAATTAATCTTATATAATATAATTTAGTAAAAGAGCATAAGCTTATCCCGTTGCTAAGGTAGTAGAAACCTATTATAGGGTTTCTAGATAAGTATTAGATTAAACTATATAGTGCCCATAAGCTTATGGTGTTAGTGGCCGATATACACAACCACACTAAGGTAGTTAGCCCGCAACCCTTTTAGGCAGCTAACTTTATAGGCTATAACCTTATTCTTAGATATTCTTAGCTTGCAAAAGTAGATCTTAAAATACGCTTTAAAATAGGAGCCTTTAAATAGTAGAACAATAAAGAATTAAAAGGGTATATTTTACTAATAAGCTTAAAAGATATCCTAGAAGATATAGCTCTAGGAGAAATAGTATACGCTCTATACCTAAAGAAGTATTAGATCCAACTCCTATTCTATAGTAAAATAGGTATAGAGCCTAGCATAGGCAATAACCCTTCTATAATGGATACCCTATGGGGAACTGCCAGATAGGTCGTAGAGATACTATAAAGAGGCGGCGATCTTAAAGATCTTATAAGATACTTCCACTACTATAGGTTACTCTGGCTTAAGCAATATATAGAGAGTATACTATAATACCTTAAATGCTATGTTAAAGAGTTCCCTACCCTCTACTAGCTACCGCATAAAACTATTTAATATATAGTGGCAACCATATATAAACAGCCACTATAGCGCGCAATACTGCCCGCAAGCGTCCTAAGGGACCTCTAGGACCTACCTAATAATAACGTGGAGGATAAACGCGACCCCAATTTATTAAATATCCTAGTAGGCCTAAGGGACTTACTAAGGGTATTTTTAGGCAGGTAAATAAAAGTCCTTTAGTAGAACTTGGAATATAATTATATAATTAATCTAAAAAAAAGGCAAATAACTACTAAACCTTCCTATTTATAACCTCTTTTATAAGGAGCTTGAGATTTTACGGGAGTACCTTAACGGCTTACTAGAAAAGGGATAGATATAGCCTAGTAAGTCACTGGCAGGCGCGCTAATCCTCTTTATCCTAAAACTAGATAGAACTATAAGGCTATATATAGACTATTACGGTTTTAATAAAATCACAATTAAGAACCGTTACCCACTACTACTAGTTAGTAAAATGCTGGATTAACTATTTAGGGCGAAGATTTTTATAAAGCTAAATCTATAAGATGCCTATTATAGGCTCTATATTAAAGAAGGGGATAAGTGGAAGACCGCTTTTAAGACCTAATATAGCCACTTTAAGTATCTGGTGATGCCCTTTGGGCTAGCTAATGCGCCTGTAATATTCTAATTATATATTTATAGAGCCTTAGGGGGACTAGTTAACCGCATATATATTATCTATTTAGATAATATTCTAATCTACTTAGAAGATAAGGATTAGTATAAGTAATATATCCGTAAAGTACTAAAACGTTTAGATAATTGGGGCCTCTATATTAAGGCGTTAAAGTATATCTTTAATACTAAGCAGGTTGAGTTCCTAGGGTACATTATAACGCCTATAGGTGTAGTTATGGACCTAGTATAGGTATAGACAATCTAAGAGTGGCCGGAGCTAGAGAGCTACTAGGATATTTAAGTGTTTCTAGGCTTTACCAATTTCTATAGGCGCTTTATCTATAACTACTTAGACGTTACCTAATACCTATCTAATTACGTTACTAAAGCTTTCTAAGACCTAGCCCAGAAGGTAAAAAGCTTAAAGGTAGGAAAAAAGAAAACTAAAAAGGGACTAACTAAATGGTATAAACCATGGATATAGCCCGGAAAGGTATAGGAAGCCTTTTAGGAACTATATATAAAGTTCATAGAAGCTCTACTATTACAGCATTTTAACCCAGATTAGCTACTAATAATAGTCACTAATGCATTAAATTTTGCCCTTACTAGTATCCTACTGCAACCTAATAGGCATCTGGACGCTACCCAGCTCTACTAGAGACCGGTAGCATTCTACAGCAGAAAATTCTAGGGACCTAAAGTTAAATATTATACCCATAACAAGGAACTGCTGGCTATAGTCAACTACTTTAAACAGTGGTAATACTACCTTAATCACGCAAGCTATACTACTTATGTGCCCTTAGATTATTATAATCTACGCTACTTTATAACTATAAAGGAGCTTATACCTTAATAAGCCAGATAGGCAGAGGAGCTTACGTGATTTAACTTTAAGATTGAATATAAGCTAGGGGAAAATAACCCTGCTAACAGACCATCATAACAGCTAAACTATGCCAAAGGCTTTAAAACGGGAGAAGGAAAACAGATAATAGATATCTTACTCCCTATATTGTAGAACAAGCTCTAGGTATAAAATGCTTAAGCACCCACAGCTCTAAGCACTAAGTCTTAGGCGATATAAACCCCATTAGCTTCCACTAATGTTCCGGCTGGTACCCGGTTTATGGCTAATGAGGGTCTAAATATACCTAGATAGGACATCCCTAACATAAGTGCGGAACCTGGTAATATACTACTAATTACTAAGCTATCCCCTTAAACTAATAGCAAAGCTAAAGAGCAATTAGAACTTGGAGCCTTATAAAGACCAAAGGACTTTAACCTTATAGCGGCCTTCCTAATACACGCGCACCAAGAAGTTATAAGATCTATAGTACCATCTAGTCTCGTACTTAGAGCAGTATAAGGCGAAACAGCTTTTACCTAGAAACTATCCAAAAGGTTAATAGATCTCATCCGTAAGGTGCAATAGAGGGACGCCTTCTATGCTATTTTTAATACGAAAGTAGACCGGAAACATAATGGAAAGGAAGCTGCTAGGTGTTACCATTAGAAACTAGACTTAATGGGCCTACTATATAGATATAGTAAGGTTTAGGTGCCATAAAAAGCAAATCTATAACAGAAGATCCTTATAAGGAATTATAATAATCCTCTAGGCGGCCACTATAGTTAAGCCAAGATAGTGGAATTACTTTAACATAAATACTACTAGCTAAAGCTTAAGCAGAAAGTAAAGGAGTATATTAGCCACTATAAGAAGTGTTAAGTATACAAAATCCAAAGGTACAAGCTATAGGGTTTACTTAAATTAGTTCTCCCTGCTAGTAAGCTATAGTAATATTACGCTATAGACTTTATTACGGATCTCCCGCCCTTAAAAGATAGGCAAGGATAAATATATAATTCGGTTCTAATACTTATTAATAGGTTTTTAAAGTACGTCTAATACCTTTCTATTAACAAGATAATTAACACACAAGCGCTTACCAGCCTAATTAAAGAGAAATACTTTCTTAAAGTAAATTAGCTATACTCTATTATTACTAATAGGGGCAGTGTCTTTATAAGCTAGTACTGGTCGGATCTATGCTTTTATTTAAAGATAGACCACCGCTATAGTATAGCTTTCCATCCGCAGATAGATAGGTAAATAAAATACCAGAACTAGGAACTAGAGTCTTATCTATAAATGTATTTAAACTACTAGCAAGATAATTAGTATAAGCTACTTCTATACGCGGAGTACGCTTATAACTTAAAGCAATATTTATTATATTAGTTTGCACTAATCTAGATTGCCTATAGCGTCTAACTATTAGGATTTAATAGTATACCCAATAATTACTTGCTAAGGCCGTATAATCAATTATAGGATCCTACTAGGAAGTCTAAGGACATCCACCAGAGAGTATAAGGATACCTTAAGAAATGGGAGGAGTAATAGAAGTATATAAAGCAGAGCCTATAAGATATACAAGAGCAGCAGAGACTTTAGTATAACCGCAAACACTAAAACAAGCATTTTAGCGTAGGCGATAAGGTTCTATTATATTTAACAAATATTAAAACCCATTAACTATTAAAGAAGCTTAATACAAGATACCTAGGTCCCTTCTAAATTAAGGAACGAATTAGTAAGCTAGCCTACTATCTCTAGCTACCCCCATCTATAGCCCGTGTGTATCTAGTATTTTATATAAATCTACTAGAGCTATAGCATAGACCACTACTGGAAAAGAACTTCCGTCTAGGCCTAATTAAATACCCTAAAGTAGTGGGCGAGCGGTATAAGGTTAAAGCTATACTACGCCATAAGTCTATTAAGAACAAGCTTTAATATAAAGTTAAATAGCTAGGCTAGCCTGCTAAAAACTCTATATAAGAACTAGAGGATTACCTTAATTATTATAAAGATATTCTAAAAGAATATTAGGACCAAGGTCCATAATCTATAAATTATAGAAAGCGCTCTAATACTACGGTGTTATTATAACCTATAAAGAAAGCTTGCGGTAGGCTAAGAGAGGCCCTAAAGAGTAAATAGGTTAAATCGGATATAAAATAAACAAGCTTTAAAAACCATAAGGATTAATTAAGGCTACGGCCTAAGGCAAGACAAGTCCTTAGCCTTTTTACGTATATAGTATAGAATTAATAGAGTATTTTACTAAAATTACATTCCTATTTATTAGTCTATATTAGGAATAGTATTCCTATACCTTCCTAAATGCCTTACAAGGCCTTCCTAAGCACCAATTAAGATCCTTAAGTGCTACTATATACAAGAACTAATCCTAAATTCCATAAGTCCAAATTATAAATACCCAATCTAAAAAGCCACTATACCTTATCTTTAGGAGCAGGATTAGTATCTATTGGCCCTCTAAGTAATGGCTAACAGGAATAAGATCCCTTTATAGGTATATAAATAGGTATAAAAATAGGGGTAGGATAATAAGGTATAGATAGAGCAGAGATTCTTAAATACTTAACACTAATATTAGGTCCAAACTAATACCAACAAAGCTCTTAAGGCGTCAGCTTATAGTTAATAAAGACACGTTCAAGCCCAAAATAAACAGAGATGTTGGCTGGCTAATATAGTCCAGAACCACCAAGACCTTGCTACGGTAACTATTAGTTACCTGTCTACTAGATACCCAGAGGGTAACCTACCTAATACCATATTATATTATGCTCTTTCAAAACTTAATATGTATACGCGAACTCCTTCTTATAGTAGACGGCAACCTTCTTTTTATCACCCCTATCCTTTACCCTATCCTTAGTATACCAACCTTGCTCCCTTATTAGGCGTTACTGGCTAGCTTACTAGGAATTGTAGGCGGTATAGATAGCTATAGCATAGTCTTAAATTTAACCCAGGTGTTTAGTATTAGCACTAAAATAAGACAGAGCCCGGGCGATATAGTAGTTAAGGATATTAAAGAAACATTGCCACTTAGGCCCAGGCTATTAAAGCTTAAAGTTAGCAATGGAAATCTATTAAGGATAGAAAAGCTTACCTTAACGCAACTACCACTCTTAGTATACATATATCGATCACAAGGACTAAAGGTATTAGACCTTATATAGTAGGTCTTATTATAAGCATCCAGAATCTTCTTATTAGATTTCTGGTTTTTTAAGGACGTATATATAAAGTTATTTAAGCAGGACCAGCACCAGTTGCGGGTCAGTGGAGGCTGGGGTTCTATATATAGCGGCAGAACCAGAATGCGCTAAGGAATTGGCTTAGAAGAGCAGTTAGCAGAAGAACAAAGAGGCATATTAAATTAATAATAGGAAAAAAAGAAAATCTTAATAATATATTAAAGATACGTCTAAAATTGGACAAAGGTTAATAATGGGAAGTAAAGTATTAAGAAAAAGGAGCAGCTTAATAAGCAAGATGTCTCTATACTTTACCTTCCAATACCCTTCCGGTAAATAGCCGCAACCTTGCCAATATAACTCTATTATAATAGCGCAATTTAGAAGAAAGGAAACACGCATATACGCTATTTAGCCATTACTTCCTTATAAAAACTAATTACGCGGCCAGGGAAGGCAATTAAGACGTTAATTATAGATATATATAGGTTAAAATTATACCTAAACGAGATAAGTCTCTTTAATTAACTAATTAATTACCTAACCGTATATAATAGCCTAAGGGCAAATACGGGAGTAATATGTTAATAACGTAGGGGATTATAAGAAAGGATTATAAGATTATAAATTATATCCTAATAGTCAAAGACAACGGTAAGCTAAGGCCCTATATGTTAAATCCTATACCAAAAGGTTCTATAAAACCATATTAGGAACACTAAATTACCTATAATACTTGCGATTAATTACAGACTAGCATAAAGGCTTAGAAGTAGAGTTGTATAAAAATTCTTAGGTTAGCCTAGGTAGTTACTAGTATGCTTTTAGTAGGCTTCTAATAGGTCTCCTAGCAATCCTTATATCTTTTCTCTAGTTATATTTTTTCCTTATTAAGGTTTTTAGAAGTTTAAAGCAGGGGTTAGATAAATAGATAATATATAATAGCATACTAATATCTCTCCAAACCCCTTCCGGGACGAGCCCTTATAATCTCCCTCTACCGCAAGGTAATAGCAATTAGGGGCCAACTATAAGAAGGGGGGGGGCAATATAAGGGATATTATTACGGTTACCTCGGGTTGCCCTTAGGACAACCCCCAGACACCCCTTAGATGTCCATTAGTCACGTGCCAGAGGCATGTGCCCGTAGTATATAGTCTCCACAATCCCTAAGGCCTTACCTCCTTAAGGATTCGTCTCTCTTACCAATCTATCCTGTTCCACAATTGTGTCCTTATAGCCCCCTGTCTACAAAGTCCCCTTATAGTTTTAACGTAATATCTTTATATTCTTTACCATAATCAGCAGTTATAGATTTATTATATTAGCTTAAGGTTTGTAATAAGGGTAATTTATATTATATTAAATTTAAATAGTTATATATATGTTTATAGGGTAAATAGTTTTTTAAGCAATAACTTTAGCAGTAGGTTATATAGAACTTTAGTATTTCTTTAACTTAGCTAATTAAAGGGTTATATTATTTTAGCTATCTATGTCTAAATATTATTTTATATTACTTTAAGGGTATTATAAATAAGGAAACATATTTAAGGTATTTACCTATTTACAATTTTATAAAAGCGTAGTGCGTTAGTTCACTATATATTAAGGGTTTACCGTTAAAGCCTTATAGGCCTTAGGGCTTATTAAGTTTCTTTAAATTTAGGCGTTAAGTTTTTGCATAGTTTATATTAATAAAGCCTATACTGGTAGCTCTACTGTCTATAAGGATTTATACTTCTTTCCATTTTCTAAGTATTTAAATTTTGCTAAGTACATTAAGGGAATTATGTTGTATATTAGCGCTAGAAGAGCCTAGATACTTATACTCTTCCACTTTTTATCTTAAGGCACAATTTAGCCTTAGAATAATTTATTTTTTAAGTTAACTAAAGGTAAGGTACTTTATAGCGTCTAAGTACAATTTATGGATCAGATATAATTTAAGAAATGAGTATAACTTAAAAAATAGGTATAATTTAAGGATTAGGTATAACTTAAGGATTGGGAGGAACTATAGCGGACTTTTTAAAAAGGGTAAGTTCGGTAATACTTTTAAATATATCCTTTTTTACCGCATCTAAAGCATTCTCTATTTATAGCTTAAGTTCTTTATTTATTGGTTCCTAAGGGTGTATAGGATTAAGCGGCATTAAGGTCTATAAGGTTATATATAGGGCTTTTAGGTTTTAAAGATGGATTATGCTTTAGGGTATATACCAATTTTATAGAGTTTTAAATATAAGGTATAGTTAGCTTTAGAGAATAAGTCTATTTATTATATTAAAGGTTCATATTAATTTGTTAATATATTATAGCAAATTTAGATAGGTCTTTTTGTAACGGAACCTTATAGCAAGAACTACGGTAGGTTTATTAATGGGCTAGGTATGTAGATATTTAAACAAAGTCAACAATATAATAGTACAATAACAACTAGTATAGAGTGGTTGCCCAACAGATTAACTCTAATTGTATTCTGAGATTTACTATAAAGAGAGAACTATCTAGGTAGGGACTGTGGTCCTTTAAATACATAACCATACACCTAAAAAATCCCTTCGCTACCTAAGGTATATAAGGTACGTAAGGTATATAATAGACCTTATAAAGCTTATAGAGCTTATAGAACTTATTATATAACTTAGCTACTATTCCTTATATTACGGACGCTTTAAGTACGATGTTACGACTACTTAGGGAAGAGTTGGAGGAAGCTAGTTGGTTGGTATAGGTATGGTCCAGGATGGATCTAGTGGAACTATATAACGAGGTATGGTAAGCAAGTCACATAATGTTATACGTAGTGTACGGAGTATACGCAGTGTACGTCCGTGTATAATACGTATAACACGTACCTTACGTACAAGAGAGGATTTCTTAGGAGTATGGTTGTGTATTTAAAGGACCTCAGTCCCTACCGTAGATGGTTCTCTCCTTGTAGTAAATCTTAGAATACAATTAGAGTTAATCTGTTAGGTAACCACTTCACTAGTTATTATTATGTTGTTAATTTGTTCTTACCTATATATCCAGCCTAATAATAGGACCTATTATAGTTCCTGCTACAAGGTTCCGTTACACATTTACTACTAAGGTTATAGTATTAAACAAGATTGAATAACATGCCACCTAAAGCACCAGTCATAACAACGTCAACGGTAGCCATAACCTTAGGGCTAGAAGACACCAATATAGCAGATACGGATTCTCAAGTAGTTACGCAAGGTTAGTTATAGGAAATAGTTAATCACTTATAGAACAATAATAGGATACTTAAAAAACGCATTAATGGAATTAGAGCAGCGAAAATTAAACTACCTTCAATTAAACGGTTCTTAGGAGAGAAGTTAAAGCTTAAGGGGTTTCTTATACAGATGCACTTTAAGGTAATACAGAAAGAAGCGAAGTTAGCAACATCGTTAGACTAAGTAGCCTATACAGGGTTATTCCTGACAGGAAGGGCACTTAAGTGGTTTAAACTATACCTTACGGAAATATAGGCCAATGGCATAATAACTACTAACCAGGACGTACGGTACATATTTACTAGTTAAAATAGGTTCGCGGAACAACTAACATAGATATTTAGAGACCCGGAGGCCATAACTATAGCAGAATAAAAGCTTCAGAACTTAGTACAACGTACTTTAGTAATTAAGTATATAATACAGTTTTAAACACTAGCCACGCAGGTTAAGTGGAATAATAAGGCGCTTATAGCACAGTATAAACAGGGACTTAAGGCTAAAGTCTAGGACGCAATTATCCTAATAGAAGATACGGATACTTTAAGGGAGTTAATAGACCAGTTAATAAAGATTAATAATAGGATCTATCAAAGGGAATAAGCTAAGAAAGGGCAAGACAGAGTTCTATAGTTATATAAGGCGCAGAGTACACAACAACAGATATAGAGTTAAAAACCATAGAATAGCGCAGAGCTAATAGACCTAAGCGGTACTAAAGAAACCTAAAGATGGGGAAAGAAACTATAAAACCCTAAAGGTTAAGGATCTAGTAATTAAAGGACCTAGGAGTAGAGGCTAAACCAGGGATCTTAGCAGCAGAAGACGTTTAGGCGGACTCCACAGTAAGAAAAGTAGTTTAAAGATAGGGCTTGCATAAATTACGGAAAACAAGGTCATTTTGCCAGAAACTATAGAGGTAGTTAGAGTAATTATATAGTAAAGGGAACCAGACCAGCAGATAGCACATATATATAGAGGGATAATAGTGTACTATAAGGAACAAAAGAGTGTTTAATTAACAGTTTCGCGTTTTGTTATAACAACGCATACCGAATTTATAAGGACGCCAAGTACGGCGCAAGCTATTGGCTATAGGAGCTATTGTTATCTAAGTTTAGAGGAACCAATAAACCAGCTCATAAATTAGACATTAAAGACAATAAGTTTAACATAGGCAAAGTATTTACCAATAATAAGGCAACAAAGGCAGCTTACTAGGAGCATACAGACCTTAAAGAAGTTAAAATAGAAGCAGAAACTAAAACCATTACAGAATAGGGTTTAGTAACGGATGCTATAACACCATTAAATACAATTTCCATTACTTTATAAGACAATAGGAGCAACGTTTAAAAGAAACTAAGCAAGTAGACGACTGCTAGTGCTAGCTCATCACTTAATAAAGGCAAAAGGCCACAGGCTTAAGATTCTTAAGAAGAGACAAGAGAAGCTTAAGATTCTTAAGATAAGATAAGACACACCCAAGAACCCATAACAGACGAAAACCGATAGGAAAGGGCAGTAACTTAGTTTACAGATAAACGAATAAGTATAGGACGCAAGTTTAAGAACTACAAGTTCAGGGAACGAATAAGAATGTTAGTAATCCTAGGTAAACGCAGTGTTCAGCCTAAAGATTAAACAGTCAATACTAGGATTAAAAAGTAAGATAACTACAAAGATCTAGCTACAAGACGCAGAAAACAAGAAACTATAGATAAGTTTAAAATAAGAATTATTGTATAGCAAGAGCAAAAGCTAGATAAGAGGTTAGCTATGCCAGGTTATATAAAGGACAAAGTACCCGTATAAAGAGTTACTAATAGGCCAAGTGCAGGGACACCTAGGGCAAAGTAGTTAGATAAACTGGAACAAGAAGAGGATCTAGATATCCTAACTAGGTTTAAAGAAAGATATACTAAAGGATATCATAATATAGTAATAACAAGGTACTTTCTAACAGATAGACCATACACACTAAACCAGTTATACGGAAAGTGGTATAGGCAACGACACAACAACGAATAAGAAGATTTTTATATATGGCTAAATAAAAAAGTTGTCTAAGACTAACCCATTACAGAGAAACACATGAGTTATATTAAAGGGGCATTAATTATAACGTTAAGGAACCTAGAAGAAGGATCTAGGGACTAGAGAAGTAAATAATAAATTTTAGTACCCATAACAGAGATACCAGTGGTTAGGTTAACTAGGTATAGGTTTAAACTTAAGAGTAAAGATAAGCTAAGAGTTAACCTAAAATATGCAGTGTATTATATACTATTGTAAATAGCTTGTGTGGATAACATGTATAATATATATAGAGCACTAAAAGATAAGAACTAGAAGTACCTAGTAAGGATATATTAGGCACCTAAGGAAAAGCGGTTTAGGAACGCTAAGTATATATACAGATAGCACCCAGTAGAAGTATAAGGTTAAGGGAACTTAATACTTTAACCAGGAAGATTCCTTACGGAAGAATGCCTAGATAAACAACAGTAGTAGGAGTGCCCAGAGAACACTTGTCTATAGTATATAGAGGAAAAGAAACGAACTAAGTATTAGCTAAGGTGGGACTAAGTACAAGCAGGATCTAGCAGCCAATAGTTAGGAAAAGGGGAGGCGCACAGGACTAGAGGGAACCAGTATTAGAGCCTTAGACCCTTAAAGGAATTTAAGAACAACACCTAAATTTACAAGTTAAATGGCGAGATCAGCAGTTTAAAGCGTTGGTAGATAGTAGAGCAATAAGAAACCACGTGTCACTAAAAGCAGTGGAAAGAATAGGGTTACTACACAGATAGAAGAAACACCTATATCTACTTATAACAATTTCAGGAGATTAGATAGCCTATAGAGGAGGTATTATCAATCTTAAAATAGGACCTATTTAGTTAACTATTAAAGGAAGACAGGTTAGAATGTCTTTTAATATCCTACTATTAGGACAGGACGAGGCGATACTAGGAATGCCTTGGTTATAGGAGTATAATCCAAAAATCAATTGGGTTATAGGTTAGGTCAATATTAAGGAGACTTAACGATGTAAGATACAACAGCAAACCAAGTTAGTATAGTACCAAGTTAGAGCGACATATAAAAAGACTAAGCGAGGCTTAAGTTATATACCAAAGAGATACCACAAGTATGGTAAGAAGTTATAGTTACCAGAAAGTGAAAAGCTGTTAGAGTATACAGTGTTACGGCGCTGGTGGAAAACGGTGGATTATAGCAGTAGATTATAGCGGACAATCGCAGACAGTTTTAGACAATCTCGGACAGTATTACAGTACTAGCAAATTGCCGCAGATTGCGGTCACGTAACGCGAAGATCACATAAAACATCAAGTGGCGCTGCTCTTCTTCTCCTTTCCTTTCTCTAGCTTTGGATCCTTGTTTATAGACAATCCAATCGTATAGGCTTGCGTAACCCTCTTACCGTGCTTATGCCTTAATTAACTAAGTCGCTAATATTATCCAAAGCTTATCACTACTCTTCTTTTCTGAGAAGGAACTTAAATATATTTATAAGGCCACAAACAGGACAAGGACATAGAATAGGACTATAAGGATAGGACAGACCCCTAAGAACTAAAAGAACACGAACAGAACGCGAAACCTAAGAATAGGACACACACGGACTAGACCCCCTAGGAAATAAATAAATACTGGAAATTACCTAATACCCCTACCACCATGCTAAGAAATATAGCAGTTGGCAAAGCTGCTATAGGACCCGCAAATACCTCTAATAGTAAAATAGTCGCCGTTTTAACCCCCTAGGAAGAACTAGCAGTAGCTAATGCTAAAATTAAATGGCTTTAAGAGCTACTTGAAACTAGAGACACCCCTACACCTAGTAAGGAGTTATTAGACACCTAAAGACTTACTATAGTTCTTAAGGCCCTAGCCCAACGTACAGTATTAGTATTATTATGGTCCGCGAAGGTTATAAACCCCCTATTACTTACAGACGGAACTAACCCCACATTTAATAACTGGAAGCTTTAATTGCAAAATAAGCTTAAAGTTAATACGGACCACTTCCCCACTACTTAAGCTAAGATGGCCTACGTCTTTAGCCATACCGGCGGAGACGCATAGACGTACCTACGTCTGCAATACGCCTAGGACTTGGCAGATCCCTTCCTCTCTAGAGACAGGATAATTAACCACTTATCTTCTATCTACAAGGACCCCTTTAAGGTATAGAACGCCCGCCTTAATTATAAAGCTCTTAATATAAAGACGATGGAGACTTTTTTAGCCTTCTAAACCCACTTTCTGCACCTAGCTGGCTAAGCCTAAATTCCCCATAAAGACCTAATGCTGGACCTCTTTAACAAGCTTACCCTAAACCTATAGCGCGCCATACTACCAGTTTTTACTACTGTATAGACGCTAAAGGTACTTATGGACCACTGCCTATCTATTAACCAAGGCCTCTATCAAATTAAGGCATAAGCTAAGCGGTATAAAGCTAGAAACTCTCTAAACCAGACCATAAGCACTACATAAACAGCCTATAATACTCCGGCACAATCTGCAACTCCTACAGCACCAGCCGCACAGCCCGCCGTTAATTTAGCAGCTAGCTATATAGCTAGTCCTACTATAGGTTTGGCGCACACTTAGCCTATATACAATAACCCCTATAAACAGGCCCTTAGTAATTAAGGAGCTTACTTCTTATATAGCCAGAAAGACCACTTTATAAAGGATTGCCAGACAAAGGCAAAAACAGATAAAGTTCTGTTAATTTAGAAGGATAGTACAGAGTTAGAAAAAGAGGAACCCTAGAGAAAGACTCCTCTTTAGGGTTAAAAGGAATTAATATGTTATATATTAATCTGGGTCGGCTAGTTAGTAAAAGAAGCTGCACTATCCCTTATACTTTATTTTGTAATAGATATTAAGTTTTAACCTCCGCTTTAGCTAACTCTAGAGTAAATACCTTTACCTTAATAGATACCTAGTGCGCTATAAAGCTAGCTAAATTTTTAAATGCGCCTTTTAAGGAACTGCCTAAACCAGTTCCTATTTGCGGGTATAACGGACAAATAGGACTACTTATTATGACTATCTTACGGATCCACCTCCATGTTAATAGACAAAGGTAGTATAACATCCCCTTTCTTATTACAGACCTAGGAAGCCACAATATAATCTTAGAAAGAAAATAGCTAGCCTATTTAGGCTTATAGCTTAATATACGGAGTAGATAGCTTATCTGGCCCAAATCCCTACCCCTAACCCCTTCCTTTATAAAAGAAATCAGTATTATAATGGAAAACCTTATACGGCCCTAGATTGATACTATTTACCAGGCTAACGCTATGCGTAGGAACTAGGCCTTTAAGAAAGATATACAGCTTAATCCGCAATAGATTTGTATACTATACTACCCCTAGACTACCTATGTTACGCTACCCGCACCAGAGATCTAGGAAATCAATAGTGACCTAGCTAAGTCCCCTATAGAGAACTTAGGCCCTCCACAGCTATAAAGGAAGGCCAGGAATACCAGACGCTATACTAAACTAATAGACTGGAAGGATAACTTACGGAAAATAGAACGTAAGCTAAGGAAGACTATAAACCCTATACCGCAAAATACGGCCTAATAAAAGTCTATAAAGAAACCTACGGACCTTCCCCTAGTTAATATCTGCTATATTGGCGCCGTAGGATTCTACCAAAACTTAGTCTAACCTAATACTGTTACCTTTACCACCAGCTTATATAAAATCGATTGAATAATTAAGGAAAAGGAAAGCGAGCTTAGCGGACAGAAAAGTGAGCTTATAGATAAAAAGCTAGTAGAACAGAAACTGCCCCATTGACACTAGAAATTCAAGAACATATTCTCCAAGGCAGCGTCTAATATACTCCCACCTCACCAACCGTATAACCACAAGATTGAGATTAAGCCAGACAAGGAAGACACCCTTAGTTATAGCCCCCTTTATTAGCAGTCTACTGCCGAATTATAGGCTACAAAGCAGTATCTTATTAATAACCTAAATAAGGGCTTTATTAAGCCTAGTCAAGCCCCTTTTAACTTGCCTATTCTCTTTGCCAAGAAGCTAAATAGAGGACTTTGTTTCTGCATTAACTACCACAAACTTAATAATATAACCCGCAAGGACCGCTACCCCCTACCCTTACTTAATAAGACTCTAGCCCAAATAAGTAGAGCTAAAATCTTTACTAAGCTTAATATCCGTTAGGCTTTTTACCAGATTAGAATAGACCCTAGATTAGAAGACCTTACTATATTCCAGACCCATTATAGAATATATAAATGCAAAGTACTTCCCTTTGGACTGACCAATGGACCAGCTACGTACCAGCGATATATAAATAATATACTCTTTAACTACCTTAACAACTTCTATACAGCCTACCTAAATAATATTATAATTTACTCCGAGAATAAGTTAGAATACGAGGAGCATATCCATAAAGTCCTATAATAGCTCTAAGAGGCTGGCCTCCAGGCCAATATTAGGAAATTGGAATTTAGTATTAAGCGCATAAAGTACCTAGGGTTTATTATTAGTATAAACGGAATTAAGGCAGACCTAGAAAAAACAGCTATAATTAACTAATGGATACCCCCAAGGACCGTAAAGGGGGTATAGTTATTCTTAGGGTTCTGCAACTTCTACTAACACTTTATTAAGAACTATAGTAGAATTACCCGGCCCCTAAGCCAACTTACCCATAAGGACCGGCCCTTTCACTTTAATACCATATATAGGCAGGCCTTTAACGAGCTTAAGAAACAACTAGTCTCTACTCCCTTGCTCGCCCACTTTAACCTAAAATGGCCCTTAATGCTAGAAACTGATGCCTTAGACGGCGTTATAGCTAGCGTTTACTCCTAAAAGCAAACAAACGGAAAATAGCACCCTATTGCTTACTATTTGAAGACTATAATAGATGCTGAGCTAAACTACCCAATTCACAATAAAGAAATGCTGGCCATTATCTCTAGCTTTTAGTACTGGCGAACACAGTTAGAAGGAGCCCCTAAGCCTATTTAAGTAGTTTCGGACCATAAAGCCCTAGAATATTTTATAACAACAAAGGCCCTTACAGCCTGGTAGGCACGCTAGGCGGAGGTCCTATCCCAGTTTAACTTCCTAATTATATATAGGCCAGGTGCTACCAACCGTGCGGATACTCTTATAAGGCGTAAATAGGACCTAGATAACTAGGCAGCTGTAAAGATCTTATTATAGACTTAGACGCTACTATAACCAGAATGCCTTGACCCCTAAATACGGGCAGAACTAAATACGGACCCTTTAAGCGCTAAGATATATCCTGTTAATTCTATGAAACTTAACCTCATTAATAAACTACTGCAGGCAAACCGTACGGCCCCTTCTCTATAGGAGTACCATGAAAAGGCAAAGAATTCTACTAGCCCATGGTCCCTGGAAAACGGACTACTTAAGCACCAGGAACGGCTAGTAGTAGTAAAGGTACAGAACTTACGGACTTAGCTTATTGCCGAAGCACATACTTAGGTCTCTACGGCCTACCCTAGAAAGAACAAGACCTGTAAAATTATTAGTGACCGTTACTACTAGCCCGGAATAGTTATAGATATTAACCGCTATGTACAGAACTGCAACGACTGCCGTAGGTCTATAATTCCATGAGACAAGACCCTAGGGCTATTAAAGCCACTCCCAATACCAGAACGCCCCTGGTAGTATATCTTTATAGACTTCCACAAGTTACCTACGGACCGTGACGGATATGATATGGTTATAATCCTAGTCAACCGCTTTGGCAAGCGCCCGTTCTCAATCCCCTATTATAAGAATATTAATGCTAAAGAGGCGGCCTAACTATATATCCACTATGTCTACCAAATTTACGGACTACCAGATACTATTATATCCGACTATAGGCCGCAGTTTATATTAGCCTTCTGAAACGAGTTCACCTGGATCCTAGGTATTAGGCTAAAGCTCTCTACGGTATACCACCCCTAGACAGATAGTTAGACGGAGATTATAAATTAATACTTGGACCAGAGACTCCAGCCCTTTATTAACTACTTTTAAGACAACTGGAGCAAACTACTACCCATAATAGACTACGCCCAGGCAACCCTACCCTATAACTCTACGGGGTTTGCACCTATTCAGCTAGAAATGGGATACTTACCTTATATAAGCTTCGACTGGGAAAGACCAGAAGGACCACAGACCATACACGAAAAACTATCTTATAAGGAAGCACAGCAATATGCTAAACGCTTAGAAGAAGCATGGATGGTAGCCCACAAGAACCTAGAGAAGGCCCAGAAATCAATAAAACAGCAGGCAAATAAGCACAGGCGCAAGCCCGACTTTACCGTAGGCGATAAGGTCTGGGTTACAACAAAGAACTAGAAGACAGAACGGCCTAGCTATAAGCTAGACTATAAGATAGCAGGACCGTATAAGATCCTTAATAAAGAAGGCAACTCATATAAGGTTAAACTCCCAGACTTAATTAAAGTCCACCCTATTTTCTTACTAGATAAGCTACGGAAAGCTACAAATAACCCACTACCTAGACAAAAGAATGAGCCTCCACTACCAATTTAAGTTAATGGCAACGACAAATAGGAAGTTAATAAAATACTAGCCTATAAACTAGTACGAGGAACGCTAAAATACTATATCTAATAGAAAGGTTACGATCCAGACCCAGCCTAGTACCCCGCTTGGAATTTTATAGGTTGCCCCTAGAAGCTTAAAGAGTTCTATAACCAATACCCTAACAAGCCAGGACCCCCAAAGTATCTAAACAAGTAGATGGAGTGCTAGTATAGCGAAGATAATAAGCTACCTATTAAGCATACAGATAAGAACACCCCACGGACATATAAAGCCTAAGGGCAGGCTTTTTCAGAGGGGGGGGTAATGTTACAGCGCTGGTGGAAAACGGTAGATTATGGCAGTAGATTATAGCGGACAATTACAGACAGTTTCAGACAATCTCAGATAGTATTACGGTACTAGCAAATTGCCACAGATTGCGGTCACGTAACGCAAAGATCGCATAAAACATCGAGCGGCGCTGCTCTTCTTCTCCTTTCCTTTCTCTAGCTTTGGATCCTCGTTTATAGACAATCCAATCGTACAGGCTTGCGCGACCCTCTTACTGTGCTCGTGCCTCGATTGACTAAGTCGCTAACATACAGCATAGGACTACAAGATAGAATTAAAGGAGGGAATAAGTCCAAAGTTCTTTCCAATCTATAAGCTTACTAAAACAGAGTCAATAGCGCTTAAGGAGTTTGTCCAGGAGAACTTATAAAAGGGATATATTAGACCGTCATAGTCATCAGCAGAATATCCAGTATTGTTTATCCTAAAGAAAAACGGAAAACTTAGGATGTGTATAGACTATAGACAGTTAAACAGCATTACTAGAAAGGATAGATATCCTTTACCCTTAATTAGCGAGATCTAAGACAGGATAGGCAACGCAAAGATCTTTATAAAGATAGATCTAAGGTGGGCATACCACTAGATTAGGATCAAGGAAGGCGACAAGTAGAAGGCAGCCTTTAGGTTAAAGGAAGGACTATACAAACCATTAGTTATACAATTCGGGCTTATAAACGCACTAGTAACGTTCCAGAAGCGAATTAATAGTGTATTAGGAGAATACCTTAATAAGTTTATTATGGCATACCTCAACAACATTATTATTTACTTAGAAAACAAGGAAGAACATAAAAAGCACGTTAAATGGGTCTTAAAGAGACTATAGGAAGAACAGATGCTAGTAGCAATTAAGAAATACAAGTTCTTTATAAGGAAAACCGATTTTATAGGATTTATTATTAAACTAGGAAAGATTAGCATGGACCTAAAGAAAGTTAAAGCTATAGTAAGTTGGCAAGAACTAGAGAATGTTACGCAGTTAAGGTTGTTTCTAGGGTTTTATAACTACTATAAGAGGTTTATGGCACAATAGTTAAAAAGTATTAAGCCATTTATAAGGTTAATAAAGAAGGAGGAACTATAAGTTTAGGGAAGTAAGTAAAAAAAGCTATTCTAGAAATTTAAAGAGTTATTTACCTAAGAGCTAATCCTCAAGATCTATTAACCAAAGTTAGAAACGGTTGTTAAGATAGACGCATTAAACTTTGCACTAGGAGTATATTTGCTATAAAAGCACCAGGACGCATGGCATCCAGTAGCATATTATAGTCGGAAAATAATACTACTAGAGTTAAACTACAACATCTATAATAAGGAGTTATTAGGTATAGTTACAGCACTTAAGGAATAGAGAGTATTCTTATAAGGTATAGAGGAACCATTTGTGGTTAAGATAGACTATAAGAACCTTATAGGATTCCTAACAACAAAGAAACTCAACTAAAGACAGGTTAGATGGGCGGAAATGCTTATAGAATACCATTTCGAAATTCAGTATACTAAGGGTATAGATAATACACAAGCAAATGCTCTAAGTAGAAAGGCTAAACTATAAAGTAACAAAAAGCTATTAGGAGCCTTATTGCGAAAGGATTAAGATGGATTAATTAGGTATAATTATCCAAAAATTGCAGCAACTAAGGAAAGTTAGATCTATAAGTTACTAAAGAGTAATTAAACATAGAAGATCTAAGAAGTATAGATAGAGGATCTAGACTTAAAGTAATATAAAAACAGAGAGGTAACGTATATACCTAAGTCTATTATAGAAGAGTTTGTCAAGGAATTCTATAAGGGAATTATATAAGGATATAACGGGTCTATAGGACTAGTGTTAAGACTTTAAGAGGAGTATATTATTTAAGGAATCTGGGGACTAGCAAGATAAGTTATAAAGGAATGTCTAGATTGCCAAAGGAACAAACTAACGAGATATAAGCTATATAGAGGGCTATAACCTATTGAAGTACCAGGAAGACCATAGGAGGTTATATTATAGGACTTTATTGTTAAGTTACCAAAGTTAAGAGATCCTATTACGGGACAGGATCATAACGCGATCTTAGTAATAGTGGACAAGCTAATAAAGTGGGGATACTTTATAGCATGCATTAAAGAGATATTAGTAGAAGACGTCGCTAGAATCTATATAAAGGAAGTATTTATAAGACACGGAGCACTAGATAAAATTATATCGGACAGAGATCTAAGATTTGTAGTAGTATTTTAGGAAGTGTTTCTGGTAGAATAAGGAGTTCGCGTAGTAACCTCTACAGCGTATTATCTGCAGACGGATGGATAAACGGAAAGACTAAACTAGACACTAGAACAGTATCTAAGGTATTATATTAATTACGCACAGAATAATTGGGTATTGTTATTACCAGTTACACAGTTTGCATACAATATAACACCATAAGAAGGAATGGGAATATCACTATTTAAAGCAAACTACGGATATAAGCCAAGAATGTTATTATCGCTATATTAAGTAAAGAAAACAAGTAGCACAGCCAAACAAAGAATAGAGACGTTAATGAATCTTTATACAGACCTTATAGAAACAGCTAAACTAGTACAGTAAAGGATAAAAAGGTACTATAATGCTAAGAGATCTAAGGGACCAAATCTAAAGGAGGGAGATAAAGTGTGGCTACTATATAAAAATTTTAAGAGTTGACAACTAAGTAAGATGTTAGACTATGTTAGACTAGGACCTTTTAAAATTAAGCAAAGAATTTTATTAGTTATGTATAAGTTAAACCTACTAGCCAAAATAAGGATCTACCCTATATAACACATTACAATGCTAGAACTAGCACACGGAGATATTAAGCCACCAGTTTACGAGGTAGATATATATAGAGGACAAAAGGAAGACAAATAGTAAGTTTTAAAGATTATTAGTTATAAGGATGTAGATAATGAAACGTGGTATAAAGTAAAGTAGATAGGCTATAGTAAGACTACTTAGGAACTACTAAGCAACCTAGAGAACGCTATAGGAAAGGTACAGGAGTATTAAAAAAGAAAGGGTTAGGCAATATTAATAAAGAAGGATTACCAAAGAATAAGTCACCTAAGGGGGACCTAAGAGGAGCACCTACTGAGCTACTTAGAGTTGTTTCCCTCTTAATAAAAAGAGGGTTTATTCTTTTATTACTAAGTTCCTAAAGGCCCTATTCTATAAGTTTCCACTCCTTAGAACGAACCTTCTTATAAACCTTCTTAAGATGGGTTAACCGAGCGAACGCAGTCTATTAAGACTTAAAGGAGCGACGCTGAGCCTTAAGGGCCCAAGCGGTTTCTTTAGCAGAACAGTAGAGTTTAGTACGCGTGGCAGCCAACTCAGACTCTAGCTTTGCAGTGGTAGATTAAACACGAGACCCTATAATAAGTTATTTAGGGAACTTAAAGACTACTAAGAGTTATAGGACGCGTATACTTAGCGTTAGAGATTAAGCGAACGTTGTAGGATGATTAAACGTTTGCTTTAGTGCACTTAGAACAGGACAAGGGTTGTTAGGATAAGGGACTTGTTATAGTAACACATACTAACCCCACCTTCGCATAACGAGAATACGGAGACGACATTATCTTACTAAGTAATAGTATGGCAGCCATAGTGCGAGCACAGCGTTACGCTTATAAAGAAGAAGAGGCTTTAGGTATAATAAGTAGGGATATTAACTAGACTAATTAAACGGATATTATACCTTTAGTAGACGACTTAGAGATGTTAGGAATCTTTAAGGACGAAGATAAAAAGGAGGGAGATGGTGTTACAGACGCTTTAAGTACAATGTTATAACTACTTAGGGAAGAGTTGGAGGAAGCTAGTTGGTTGGTATAGGTACGGTCTAGGATGGATCCAGTAGAACTATATAACGAGGTATAGTAAGCAAGTCACATAATATTATACGTAGTGTATAGAGTATACGTAGTGTACGTCCGCGTATAATATGTATAACACGTACCTTATGTATAAGAGAGGATTTCTTAGGAGTATGGTTGTGTATTTAAAGGACCTTAGTCCCTACCGTAGATGGTTCTCTCCTTATAGTAAATCTCAGAATATAATTGGAGTTAATCTATTAGGCAACCACTCTACCAGTTATTATTATGTTGTTGATTTGTTCTTACCTATATACCTAGCCTAATAATAGGACCCATTGTAGTTCCTGCTATAAGGTTCCGTTACACCTTATTATATAGTTCCACGGGTTCCATTCTAGACCATGCCTATATTAACCAACTAGCCTCCTCTAACTCCTCTCCAAGTAGCCGTAATACTGTACTTAAAGCGTCCGTAACACCATCTCCCTCCTTTTTATCTTTGTTCTTAAAGATTCCTAATATCTCTAAGTTGTCTACCAGAGGTATAATATCCGCTTAGTTAATTTAGTTAATATTCTTACTTATTATACCTAAAGCTTCTTCTTCTTCTTTGTCCTAACAACGGACTTGCACTATGGCTGCTATACTATTGCTTAGTAAAGCTATATCTTCTTCGTGTTCCCATTGTGCTAAAGAGGGGTTGCTTTATATTGCGATCACGGCTCCCTCTAGTCGCTAACCTTCCTCCTATTCTAAGTGTATAAAGTTAAATATGCGGTTATCCTATAACATGCGCATTATTTCTAACGCTAAATATACGCGTCCTATAACTCTTAGTAGTCTTTAAGTTCCCTAAGTAACTTATTATAGGGTTTTATATTCAATCTGCTGCTATAAAGCTTAATAGTAAGCTTATAAGTGCTCTTAATAAAGTGCGCTAGTCTTAAAGGGCGGAGCTAGAGGCCTCTACTGCTTAACAGCGTGCTCTTAATACTCGTTTATCCACTTCTGCTCAGTTACTCCGTCTTAAGAAAGTTCATAAGAAGGTCTATTCTAAAGAGTAGAAACTTGTTTGATAGGGTTTATCTAAGCTAGGTAATAAGAGAGTAGCGTCTCCAGAGAAGGAAACAACTCTAAATAATGTAGTAGTTGCTCTTCCTGGGTCCCCCTTAAGTAACTCATTCTTTAGCGATTCTTTTTTAATGCTCCCTAATCTACTTTCTTCTAATACTCCCGTACCTTTCCCATAGCGTTTTCTAGGTTACTTAGTGGTTTCTAGGTAGTCTTAGTGTAGCCTATCTACTTTACTTTATACTATATTTCGTTATCTACGTCCTTATAACTAATAATCTTTAAAACTTACTATTTGTCTTCTTCCTATCCTCTATATATGTCTACTTTGTAAACTAGTGGCTTAACATTTTTGTATACTAGCTCTAGCATTGCGATATACTATATAGGGTAGATCTTTATTTTCGTTAGTAAGTTAAGTCTATACATAACTTCTAAGATCTTTATTTTAATTATAAATAGTCCTAGCCTAACGTGGTCCTACTTCTTGCTTAGTTATTAACTCTTAAATTTTTTATATAGTAGCCATTGTTACGGACGCTTTAAGTACGATGTTACGACTACTTGGAGAAGAGTTGGAGGAAGCTAGTTGGTTAATATAGGCATGGTCCAGGATGGAACCGGTGGAACTATGTAACGAGGAATGGTAGCCAAGTTATATAATAAGCTCTATGAGCTCTGTAAGCTCTATAAGGTCTGTTACATACCTTATATACCTTACATACCTTACGTAGCAAAGGGATTTCTTAGGTGTACAGTTATGTATTTAAAGGACCACAGTCCCTACCCAGATAGTTCTCTCTTTATAATAAATCTTAGAATACAATTAGAGTTAATCTATTGGGTAACCACTCCACTAGTTGTTATTATATTGTTAACTTATTGTTTATACCTATATACCCAGCCCATTAACAAGCCTACCGTAGTTCTTGCTACAAGGTTCTATTATACATTTACTACCAAGGTTACAGTATTAAAATATGGGGAGAAGTTAAACAACATGCCACCCAAAGCACCAGTCGCAATGCCGTTAACAGCAGTAACTACCTTAGGATTGGGAGACACTAGTATAGCAGATACGGACTTATAGTTAATCACAAGAGGTCAGTTATAGGAAATGGTTAATTGCTTATTAGATAATAATAGGATACTTAAGGAACGTATTAACGGAATTAGCGCAGTAAAGGTTAAGTTACCGTTAATTAAACAATTCTTAGGAGAAAGGTTAAAACTTAAAGGATTCCTTATATAAATGCACTTTAAGGTTATACAGGAAGGAGTAAAGTTGGTAACACCTATAGATTAGGTAATGTATGCAGGATTGTTCTTAACAGGAAGAGCACTAGAATGGTTTAAACCTTACCTTACAGAAATATAGGTCAATAGTATAATAACTACTAACTAGGACGTACAGTTTATATTTACTAGTTAGAACGGGTTTATAGAGAGACTAATATAGATATTTAAAGACCTGGAAGTATTAACTATAGCAGAACGGAAGCTTTAAAACTTAGTACAATGTTCTTTAGCAATTAAGTACATAATACAATTTTAAACACTTATAACACAGGTTAAGTAAAACAATAAGGCGCTTATAGCACAGTATAAATAGGGACTTAAGGCTAAAGTCTAGGATATAATTATCCTAATAGAAGATGCGGAAAGTCTATAAGACTTAATAGATTAGTTAATAAAGATTAATAATAGGATCTATCAAAGGGAACAAGCCAAGAAAGGGTAAGATAGAGTTCCACAGTTGTATAAAACGCAGAGCACGCATTAGCAAACATAGAGCCAAAAACCATAGAATAGCGCAGAGCCAATAGACCTAAGCGGTACTAAAGAATCTAAGAGATGGACAAAGAAACCATAGAAACCTAGAGGTTAAGGATTAAGTAATTATAGGACTAAAGAGCAAAGGCCAAACTAGGAATCTTAGCAGTAGAAGATGTTTAGGCGGACTCTACAACAAGAGAAATGGTTTAAAAACAAAGCTTATATAAATTGCGGAAAACAAGGTCATTTCGCTAGAAACTGCAGAGGTGGTTAAAGTAACCACATAGTAAAGGGCACCAGGTTATTAGAGTACAATAATACAAATATAGGAATATTATGCGGGACCAAGGAGTATTCAATTAGACACTTTGCGTTTTGTTATAACAATATATACCAAATTCATAAGGACGCTAAGTACGGCGTAAGCTATTAGCCACAAGAGCCAGAGTTAAGAGGACTTAAAGGAACTAAAGAGTCAGATAAAGAACAAGATTAACTCTATAAGCTGGATTAAGATGTCATAGTAATATACGGACAAAGATTAGCAACAATAATAATAGAGTTAGAGTACTTATTAATTAACAGCAACGAGGACAAAGAAAAGGCTAACTAGGAGCACTTAAACCTTAATAACGCAATAGAAGCAGAGACTAAAACCACTATAGAATGCGGATCAGTAACGGGTATCATGACACCATTAGATACAATTTCTATCGCTTTATAAGACAGAAGGAGTAATATCTAAAGACAATTAAGTAAGCAGATAACTGCTAGTACTAGCTTACCACTTATAAAAGGTAAAAGGCTATAGGTCTAAGATTCTTATAAAGAGATAAGGAAGGCTCTAGACTTATAGAACGCGATAAGGACAGCTTAAGAACCCATAATAGACAAAAATCAATGGGAAAGGGCAGTGACTTAGTTTAGTAACAAACAAATGAGTATAGGGCACAGGTTTAAGAACCGTAAGTTTGGAAAACAAATAAGAATGTTAGTAGAAAGCCAAGATTTTAATAAACAAATAAGGACTATAGCAGTTTTAGGTAAACACAGTGTTTAGCCTAAAAATTAAAAAGTTAATACTAGGATAAAGAAGTAAAATAACTTTAAAGATCTAGCTGCAAGATGTAAAAAACAGGAAACTATGGATAAGTTTAGGTAAAGAATTATCGCATAGTAAGAGCAAAAGCTAGATAAAAGGTCTATAGTAGGTTATATAAGGGACAGAGCACCTATACAAAGAGTTACTAATAGGCCTAGTGCAGGGACACCTAGGGTAAAGTAGTTAGACGAGCTGGAACAAGAAGAAGATCTAAATATTCCAGTTAAATTTAAAGAAAGACACACTAAAGAATGTTACGACGCAGCAATAATAAGGTACTTTCTTACAGACAAACTATACACACTAAACCAGTTATATGGAAAGTGGTATAGACAACGATATAATAACAAATGGGAAGACTTTTATATATAGCTGGATAAGAAAGTTATTTAAGACTAACCTATTATGGAAAAACGTATAAGTTATATTAAAGGGGCATTGATTATGATGTTAAGGAACTTAGAAGAAGGATCTAGGGACTAGAGAAGCAAGTGACAAATCTTAGTACCTGTAATAGAGATACCAGTGGTTAGGTTAACTAGGTATAGGTTTAAACTTAAGGATAAAAATAAGTTAAAAGTTAACCTAAAATATGCAGCGCATTATATACTATTATAGATAGCTTGTGTGGATAATATGTATAATATATATAGAGCACCAAAAGATAAGAACCGGAAATACTTAGTAAGGATATATTAGGCACTAGAGGAAAAACGGTTTAGAGACGCTAAGTATATATATAGATAGCACTTAGTAGAAGTACAGAGTTAAGGGGACCTAATACTTTAACCAGGAAGATTCCTTATAGAAGAATGCCTAGATGGATGATAGTGGTGGGATTGCCTAGAGAACACTTGTCTATAGTATATAGAGGAAAAGAAATAAACTAAGTATTGGCTAAAGTGGGACTAAGTATAAATAGGATCTAGCAGCTAACAGTTAGGAAAAGGGGAGGCCTATAGGACTAGAGGGAACTAGTAGTAGAGCCTTAGACCCTTAAAGGAATTTAAGGACAACACCTAAATTTAAGAGTTAAATGGCAAAATTAATAGTTCAAAGCATTAATAGATAGTGGAGTAATAAGGAACCACATATTACCAAAAGTAGTAGAAAGGATAGGGTTACTATATAGACAAAAGGAACACCTATATCCACTTATAATAATTTTAGGAGATTAGATAGCCTATAGAGGAGGTATTATTAATTTTAAAATAGGACCTATTTAGCTAACTATTAAAGGGAGACAGGTCAGAATGTCTTTTAATATCTTACTATTGGGAAAAGATAAGGCGATACTAGGAATGCCTTGGTTACAGAAATACAATCTAAAGATTAATTAGGTTACAGGTTAAGTTAATATTAGGGATACTTAATAATATAAAGTGTAATAGTAAACTAAGTTAGTATAGTACTAAGTTAGAGCGATATACAAAGAGACTAAGCAAGGCTTAAGTTATATACCAAAGAGATACTACAAGTATGGTAAAAAGTTATGGTTACCAGAAAGTAAAAGGCTATTAGAGTATATAGTATAGGACTATAAAATAGAGTTAGAAGAAGGAATAAGTCCAAAGTTCTTTTTAATCTATAAGCTTACTAAAATAGAGTTAATAGCGCTTAAGGAGTTTGTTTAGGAGAACTTATAAAAGGGATATATTAGACCATTGCAGTTATTAGTAGGATATCCAGTACTGTTCATCTTAAAGAAAAACGGAAAACTTAGGATGTGTATAAACTATAGATAGTTAAACAGCATTACTAGAAAGAATAGGTATTCTTTACCCTTAATTAGTAAAATCTAAGATAGGATAGGTAATGTAAAGATCTTTATAAAGATAGATCTAAAATAGACGTACTATTAGATTAGGATTAAGGAAGGACTATATAAACCATTAGTTATGCAATTTGGGCTTATAAACGCACTAGCAATGTTCTAGAAGTGAATTAATAGTGTATTAGGAGAATACCTTAATAAGTTTATTATAGTATACCTTAATAACATTATTATCTACTTAGAGAGTAAGAAAGAATATAAGGAATATATTAAATGGGTTTTAAGGAGACCGTAAAAAGAACAAATGCTAGTAGTAATTAAGAAATGCGAGTTCTTTATAAGAAAGACTAATTTTATAGGATTTATTATTAAACTAGGAAAAATTAGCATAGACCTAAAGAAAGTTAAAGCTATAGTTAGTTGGCAGGAACCAGAGAATGTTATATAGTTAAGATTATTCCTAGGGTTTTGTAACTACTATAAGAGGTTTATAGCATAGTGGTTAAAAAGCATTAAGCCATTTACGCAGTTAATAAAGAAAGAGGAACTATAGGTATAGGGAATAAAATAAAGGAAGTTGTTTAAGGAACTTAAGGAGTTGTTTACCTAGGAACCAATCTTTAAGATCTATTAACTAAAGTTAGAGACGGTTGTTAAGATAGATGCATTAAACTTTGCACTAGGAGTATGTTTGCTATAAAAGCATTAGGACGCATAGCATCTAGTGGCATACTATAGTTAAAAAATAACACTACCAGAACTGAACTATAATATCTATAATAAGGAGTTGTTAGGTATAGTTACAGTGTTAAAGGAATAGAGAGCATTCTTATAAGGCATAGAGAAACTGTTTATAGTTAAGATGGATTATAAGAACCTTATAGGATTCCTAATAACAAAGAAACTTAATTAAAGATAAGTTAGATGGGTAGAAATACTTACAGAATACCATTTTAAAATTTAGTATACTAAGGGTACAGATAATATATAAGCAGATACTCTAAGTAGAAAGGCTAAACTATAAAGTAATAAAAAGCTATTAGGGGCTTTATTGCAAAAGGATTAAAACAGATTAATTAGGTATAATTATTTAAAGATTACAGCAACTAAGAAAAGTTAGATCTATAAATTACTAAAGAGTAATTAGATATAAAAGATCTAAGAGGTATAGATAGAGGATCTAGATATAGAATAATATAAAAATAGAGAAGCTATTTATATTCCAAGGTTAGTTATAAAAGAGTTTATTAGTAAATTCTATAAGGGAATAATATAGGGATATAATAGAGCCATGGGCTTAGTGTTAAGACTTTAAAAGGAGTATATTATTTAAGGAATCTAGGGACTAGCAAGACAAGTTATAAAGGAATGTCTAGATTGCTAAAGAAATAAACTAATAAGGTATAAGCCGTATAGAGGGCTATAACCTATTAAAATACCAGAAAGACTATAGGAAGTTATATTATAGGATTTTATTATTAAGTTACTAAAGTTAAAAGATCCTATTATAGGACAAGATTATAACACAATCTTAGTAATAGTGGATAAGCTTATAAAGTGGGGATACTTTATAGCATGTACAGAAGAGATATTAGTAGAGGATGTTACTAGAATCTATATTAAGGAAGTGTTTATAAAACATGGGGCACTAGATAAGATTATATTAGATGGATATCTAAGATTTATAGCAATATTTTAGGAGGTGTTTTTGGCGGAATAAGGAGTTTACGCAGTAACCTTAATAGTATATTATCCGCAGACGGACAAATAGACAGAAAGACTAAACTAGATACTAAAACAGTATCTAAGACATTATATTAATCACGCACAGAACAATTGGGTATTATTATTGCCAGTTATATAGTTTATATATAATATAACACCATAAGAAGGAATAGGGACATTACTATTTAAGGCGGATTACGGGTACAAGCTAAGAATATTATTATTACCACATTAAGTAAAGAAAATAAGTAGTATAGCCAAAGAAAGAATAAAGACCTTAATGAACCTTTATGTAGACCTTAAAGAAATAGTAAAACTAGTATAAGAGTAAATAAAAAGGTACTATAATGCTAGGAGATTTAAGGGACCAGATCTTAAGGAGGGAGATAAAGTATGGCTACTACACAAAAATTTTAAGAGTTAATAACCAAGCAAGAAGTTAGACTATATTAGACTAGGACCTTTTAAAATTAAGTAGAGAATTTTATTAGTCACGTATAAGTTAAACCTACTAGCTAAAATAAAAATCTACCCTGTATAGTATATTATAATGCTAAAGCTAGTACACGGAAATGTTAAACTACCAGTTTATAAGGCAGACACGTACAGAGGATAGGAGGAAGATAAATGGTAAATTTTAAAGATTATTAGTTATAAGGATATAGATAATAAAACATGGTATAAAGTAAAGTGGATAGGCTATAGTAAGACTACCTAGAAACCATTAAATAACCTAGAGAACGCTATAGGAAAGGTATAGGAGTATTAAAAAGGGATCGCTAAAGGACGAACTACCTAAGGGGGACTTAGGAGGAGCAACTACTATATTACTTAGAACTGTTTCCTTCTCTAGAGACATTACTCTCTTATTACCTAGCTTAAAAAGACCCTATTAGACAAGTTTCCACTCCTTAAAATGGACCTTCTTATAAACTTTCTTAAGATGGAGTAACTAAGTAGAAGCAGAAAGATAAGCATTAAAAGCACGCTGTTAAGCAGCAAAGGCCTCTAGCTTCGCCTCCTAAGATTAGTGTACCTTATCTAGGGCACTTGCAAGCTTACTATTAAGCTTTACAGTGGCAGATTAAATATAAAACCCTAAGGGAAATTAATAAGGGAACTTAAAGACTATTAAGAGTTATAGGACGCGCACACTTAGTGTTAGAGATAGAGTGAACATTACAGGACGATTAAATGTTTAACTTTGTACACTTAGAACAGGAGGAAGGTTGGTGACTAGAAGGAGCCGTAATTGTAATACAAAGCAACCCCTCTTTCGCACAATTAGAATATAAAGGAGATATAACTTTACTAAGCGACAGTATAGCAGCTATAGTGTAAGTACGCCGTTAGGATAAAGAAAAAGAAGATACTCTAGGTATAATAAGTAAGAATATTAACCAGATTAATTAAATGGATATTACACCTTTAGTAGACAACTTGGAGATATTAGGAATCTTTAAGAATAAAGATAAAGAGGAGGGAGATGGTATTACGGATACTTTAAGTATAATGTTATAACTACTTAGAGAAGAGTTAGAGGAAGCTAGTTAGTTAATATAGGCACGGTCTAGGATAAAACCAGTGGAACTATATAATAAGGAATAGTAGCCAAGTCATATAATAAGCTCTGTAAGCTCTGTAAGCTCTATAAGATCTGTTATATACCTTACATACCTTATATACCTTATATAGTAAAGGGATTTCTTAGGCATACGGTTGTGTATTTAAAGGACCACAGTCCCTACCCAGATAGTTCTCTCTTTGTAGTAAATCTTAGAATACAATTAGAGTTAATCTATTAGGCAATCACTCCACTAGTTGTTATTACGTTGTTGACTTATTGTTTATACCTACATACCTAGCCCATTGACGAGCCCACCGTAGTTCTTGCTATAAAGTTCCGTTACAGCCATACTTTATCTCCCTCCTTAAGATCTGGTCCCTTAGATCTCCTAGCATTATAGTACCTTTTTATTCTTTCTTGTACTAGCTTAGCTATTTCTTTAAGGTGGCTATAAAGACTTATTAACGTCTCTACTCTTTTCTTAGCTATGCTACTCATTTTCTTTACTTATTATAGTGTTAACGACGTTCTTAGCTCATACCCATAATTTGCCTTAAAAGGTAATATGCCTATCCCTTCCTATGGTGTTGCATTGTATATAAACTATATAACTAGTAATAACAATACTCAATTATTCTATGCGTAATTAATATAATGCCTTAGATACTATTCTAGTGTCTAGTTTAGTCTTTCTATCTGTCTATTTGTTTATAGGTAATATACAGTTAATATTACTGCTTAAACCCCTTATTCTGCTAAGAATACTTCCTAAAATACTACTATAAATCTTAGATCTCTGTCTAATATAATCTTTATTAGTGCTCTATATCTTATAAACACTTCCCTAATATAGATTCTAGCCATATCTTCTACGGATATTTTTTCTATACACGCTATAAAGTATCCCTACTTTGTTAGCTTATCCACTATTACTAAGATCGCGTTATAATCTTATCCTATAATAGGATCTTTTAACTTTAATAACTTAATAATAAAGTCCTATAATATTACCTTCTATAGTCTTTCTGGTATTTTAACAGGTTGTAGCCCTCTATACGGCTTATGCCTTATTAGTTTATTTCTTTAGTAATCTAGACATTCCTTTATAACTTATCTTGCTAGTCCCTAGATTTCTTAAATAATGTACTCCTTTTAAAGTCTTAACACTAAGCTTATAGCTCTATTGTGTCCTTGTGTTATTTCTTTATAAAATTCTTTTATAGACTCTTTTACTATTGTTCTTGGAATATAGGTTGCTTCCCTATTTTTATACTACTTTAAGTCTAAATTCTCTACCTATGCTTCTTGGATCTTTTACGTCTAATTACTCTCTAGTAAATTATAAACCTGACTTTCTCTAGTCACTATAATCTTTAGATAATTGTACCTAATTATTCTATTTTAATCCTTTTACAGTAAAGCCCCTAACGGCTTTTTATTATTCTATAGTTCAGCCTTTCTACTTAAAGTATCCGCTTGTGCATTATCTGTACCCTTAGTATACTAAATTTCAAAATAATATTCTATAAGCATTTCCGCCTATATAACCTATCTTTGGTTTAGTTCCTTTATTATTAGAAATCCTGTTAGGTTCTTATAGTCCGTCTTAACTATAAATAGTTTCTTTATACCTTATAAGAATGCTCTCTACTCTCTAAGTACTATAACTATACCTAGCAACTCCTTATTATAGATATCATAGTTTAACTCTAGTAGTGTTATTTTCCAACTATAATATGCTACTAGATGCCATGCGTCCTAATGCTTCTATAGCAAGTATACTCCTAGTATAAAGTCTAATGCGTCTGTTTCTACAACCGTTTCTAGCTTTAGTTAGTAGATTTTAAGGATTGGTTCCTAGGTAAACAACTCCCTAAGTTCCTTAAACAACTTCTTTTGCTTGTTTCCCTATACCCACAGTTCCTCTTTTTTTATTAACCTTATAAATAGCTTAATACTCTTTAACCATTATGCTATAAACCTTCTATAGTAGTTATAAAACCCTAGGAACAATCTTAACTATATAACGTTCTCTAGTTCTTGCTAACTTACTATAGCTTTAATTTTTTTTAGGTCTATACTAATTTTTCTTAGTTTAATAATAAATCTAACAAAATCGGTTTTCCTAGTAAAGAACTCGCATTTCTTAATTGCTACTGGCATCTTTTCTTCTTATAGTCTCTTTAAGACCCACTTAACGTATTCTCCGTGTTCCTCCTTGCTTATTAAGTAGATAATAATGTTATTAAGATACGCTATAATAAACCCATTAAGGTGTTCTTCTAATATACTATTAATTCGCTTCTAGAATGTTACTAGTGCGTTTATAAGCCCGAATTATATAACTAATAGTTTATATAGTCCTTTCTTTAACCTAAAGGCTGCCTTCTACTTATCGCCTTCCTTAATCCTAATCTAATAGTATGCCTATCTTAGATCTATCTTTATAAAGATCTTCGCGTTACCTATCCTATCTTAGATTTTGCTAATTAAGGGTAAAGGATACCTATCCTTTCTTATAATGCTGTTTAACTGTCTATAGTTAATACACATCCTAAGTTTTTTGTTTTTCTTTAGGATAAATAGTACTAGATATCCTGCTAATAACTGCAATGGTCTAATATATCCCTTTTATAAGTTCTTCTAGACAAACTCCTTAAGCGCTACTAACTTGGTTTTAGTAAGCTTATAGATTAAAAAGAACTTTAGACTAGTTCCTAGCTCCAACTCTATCTTGTAATCCCACGCTATATACTTTAACAGCTTTTTACTTTCTAGTAACTATAGCCTCTTGCCATACTTATGGTATCTCTTTAGTACAGTAAAGCCGCGTTTTAACGTTATCTTGGTACACCGTTCATCTACGGTATACCGGTCAATAGCCAGGAACAGTTGATTTTACTATAAGGCGTGTAAGGCTTTACGTTTAAATTTGATACGCCGTTACGTTCAAAGCTCTCTTATACAAGAACGGTATAGCGCGAGCAATTATGGTGTTGGAACCCCTATTTTTGGAGCTAATTTGGGCGCCCGATGGAAGGTTAATTGCCCCAGAGGATTAGGAACAACCATTCTTTAACGGAATTGCTTAATTCCTAATAGAGGTTAACTGTATACATCTGCTTTATTAATTTATAGTTTAACCAACTAGTAAATGTATATCCATAGATTATTGTAGGGGTGGTTTAAATTCCATCTCTACTAGGCGCAATTTAGCGCTCTATATTAACCCCTTACTCTTAAGCCTACAAACCAGCACCGCTGCTATTAATATTTATTAATTTAACATCCCTCTTGCCCTATATAATGGCGAAGTCTAAGGACCTTAAGTGCCTTCGCCACCATAGTGTTCTAGAGCGTAAGAGGCAGCAGATCCGAGTATACTGCCATAAGAACCCTAGAAAACCTTAAAGAGACGCTGCTCGCTTTTTTACTAATTAATTTTAACGCCCTTATATAATGCGCCAGATAATAAGGAAAGCGATAATAAGGTTAAGCCACAAGTTATTAAGCTTAATGAGGCTTTAGATGCACTAGAGCGCCTTAAGCTCTATAAGGGGTAGCAAGAGGAGGGTAATGAGACTCTAATTACAGCTCTTATAAAGGCAGAGAGAGTAATTTGAGGCCGTTGAGTTGCGCAAGTAAAGCAGACGACTATCACGAGCTTCTTTAAGTAGTTATGGATAGAGAGAAGAGTTGATTTAGCCTCTTGCAGCGATTAATAAGTGAGCTCGCAATATAACGTTTCCATACGGCATAACGTTCAAACCCCTTACTACCGAGCTGAACGGTATAACGAGGTTTTACTGTAGTATCAACGCTAAGCTCTCAGTCGAACGAGAGCCTGTGATTGGCCAAACTCTTATTGATATGCGTGGACGTAAACCAGCGTGGGAAGGGATATTCAAGGTCACTGCCACTTGAAGAGTCTAAAAGCTTGATCTATTAAGGACCTTCAGCCATTAACTTGACGACATCTTGACGCTACTTTAGCGTGCATAGCCACAACCTAGGCCCAATTGAGTCAGCTCCTAGGATCGTCAACCTCAATATTGATGAATTCAATATGGGATTTAACGGCCGCTTATAGTTAGATCCTAATAACTAAGCACGATATTTACACGTCAGGGCGCGAAGAGACTTTAGAGAAGATTTAAAGGAATAATATAAATTCTATCTAAATCTAAGAGTATATAGCTCTTATAGAGTACAAGACATTGCGTAAAAAAGAGAAAAGAATAATAAAAGAATCTTATAATTAAACAGTTAGGGGTATTAGTGGTCGATATATATATATATACGCACGCGGTCTTTAACGGATTTTAGTAGAATTTAATTAAATTTAATTAAAGCGTTAGAATTTATCTATTAAGTATTTTACTAAGACATTTCTACTATAACTAGGCTAGTCCCGTTATAGTACCCCCCTTTAGCTAAAGGTCCAAATAATTTAATTTTAGTTAAGACTTATTACTTATTGCGTTTTTATATATTTGTGTTAGTGGTAGTAGCGGTATAGCGTTTTACTGGTTCTAATTATTAAATGGATTAATTAGGATTTTCTATCCCCGGGATAGAAAATCACTATTAGCTTAGTTAAGGCGGTAAGTAGATCTAATATCTTTATAGTAGGTCTTGATAAGGCAAATCTAACTAATTAGATAACTTTAACCGCCGGTTGAAGTTCCTTAATATTTTATATGTTATGTAACTATATTATAAACATTATAATATATTTTAAGTTCTTTTTAATTTTAAGTTTCCTACTATTATGTTTTATATATTTATATTAGGTGGCAATTATTTACCTTTATATCGCGTTTATCTAGCTAAAGCAAGCCATAAAGAATAGTCTTTATAGAATTCTTTTACTAGAGAAGGCGCGTTAGCCTTAATCTATTTATAGGTTTCCTAGGTTTATATTTTATATCCTTCCCACTTAATAAGAAGTTTAAATTATTTAGATTATATTTTCTATTGCATATTATTAATTAAGTTAATAAAGTATAAACTATTGCCGTTATTAATAATTATAGGAGGTAGTGGCGGTACTTTATAAGTTATAGGATTATCTTTTAAAGGTTGTAATAAGCTTACATAAAATATTAGGTGTATTTTTATCTTAATTGGTAGTTTAAGCTTATAGACATACAGACTTAGTTTCTTTTTAATTTAGTACGGGCCTATAAACTTCTAATTAAGTTTCTTTAAAGGCTGTTAAGTCTATAGGTTTTATATATTTAGGTAAACTATATTACTTTTCTTAAAGTCCTATGCGGGAGTTTATCCTTTATTTGTATACTATTTGTATACTATTTACGTATATATTAATTTACTTTATAATAGTTCCATTAACTACTTTATTTAATTAGTAAAGTTATATATATTAATTAACTAGATCTGTTTAATCGTGGGTCCTATTATATTAATTTTAGGTTATAGTTTAAATCTAAGTTAAGGGTCTTATATACAGGCTATATAAAATAGCGTCACGCCTATTAATATATTTATTATATTATTTATAGTAAACTTAGCTAAAGGTAGCTATTTTTTCTAATTGTCTTATAGGTAGGAGCAGTATATTTATAGGTATTGTTCTATAATTGCGTTTATAATTTTAGTTTAACTATTTATCTCCAGATAAAATACAGTTAAAAGTTATATTTAAATACTTAATTATTTATATAGAGCTTACTAGAAGTCTAAAATAAACTGGCTTTTATAGTTAGATACTATTAAGTTAGGAAGTCTATATAGCTTAAAGACATACTTAATAAAATATTTGGCTACTAATATCGCGTTAATTAAGTCTATGGGTATTATATATTATATTTTTATAAGATAGTTAATAACTACTATAATATTTATAAACCTATTATTATTAGGCAAGTTAACTATAAAGTTAATTAAGATATTACGCCATCTTTATATTAGAATTAGTAGTAGTTAAAGTACTCCTTACTTTTTTATATAAGAGGTCTTTCCATATACACACATCCTATATACTTAAATATATTTTTATATATAGTTATACATTATAGGCCAGTAGCATACTTATTAAATAATCTTATAGGTTTTTATATAGCTAGGATGCCTTACTATAGGGGAGTTATATACAAATTTAAGTATCTTAAATTATAAAGGTTTAGAATTTGGAACTACTATCTTTTATTAATAGTATAATTAATTATTTCAAATTTCGTACTTAGCAAGTGTAATATCCTTATACTATTATTTTCCTATTTAAATTGCTTTTATTATATCTATTATCTATATATTATTCTTATATTTATATTCTATTAGTTTATTAATTTCTATTTCCTATTTATTAATTTCCTATTTATTTCTATTAAGTTCCATATTTAAAAATATAGGATATAGTTTTTTAAAATATTTAGGGGGCAGTAAAATTTATAATTAATTTATAATCTATTTATCTAAAGCGTTTATAGATAGGTCTTATAATTATTATATTAATATATTAGGCTTTTAATTAAGTTTGCCTTGTTAGTATATAATCTTAAAGTTAAATTATAAGAGGTATTTAGCCTAATAAATTTAGTGCTATATTAATTACTTTATAGTTATAAAGTATTATAGATTTTTATAGTCCATTAACACATATATTAGAAATAACAATCCTTTAAGCTTAGGATGCTATTATTTAAAGCATCTAATAATTACAAGCAGTTCCTTATTATATATCTTATAGTTTAATTTAGTAGGGGTAAGTTTCTAAAAGAGAACGGCTACTAGATATAGCTCACTATTCTTATTATATTGCAATAACACTCCCCCTAATATATAATTAGACAAGTCTATTTTAACAGTATATTTAAGGTTAGGGTTAAAGTAAGTAAAAATTAGAGTAGTTATAAAGCAATATTTTAAGTTATTAAAAGCTTATTTATATCTAGTGGTCTATTTAAATTTTATATTTCTTCTTATTAGGTTTACTAATGGCTAAGCAATTTTTAAGAAGTGGTTAATAAATTAATAATAAAATTTTGTAAATCCTAGAAATCCTTAAGTGTCTTATATATTATTAGGGCTTTCCTAGTTTATAATTATAGCGACTTTCTTAGGATCTATTTTAATTCTATTATAAGATATAATTAAGCCTAAGTATATAACCTTAAACGCGTAGAACTTGCATTTCTTAATATTGTATTATAGGCCTATATCTTATAGGCGTTTAAGGACTATTTTATTATATTTTTAATGTTCTAAAGGCAAGGATAAGTAGATTAAGATATTATTAATATATACGGTAATAAATATATTAAAGAATTTATAAAGTATATTATTAATATATTGCTAAAATATACTAGGACCGTTCTTTATGCTAAATAGCATTACTAGATATTTAAAGAGTCCCCATTATATACAAAAAGCTATATACTTTTTATCTCCTTTATATATACAGATTTTATTAAAGGCGGTAACTATATTAAGCTTTATAAAGTACTATACCTTTACTAAATAGTTAAGCGTCTCTTAAATTAAGGGAATTAAATATTAGTTTTAAATTATAATTGCGTTTAGAGCTTAATAATTAATATAAAATCTTAAGCCTCCTCTTAGCTTTTTAATAAATAATATAGATAAGGTAAATAGAGATTAACTAAGGCAAATAAATCCTTTTTCTAGATGCTTATTAAGGTATTATTATATTATAAGCAGTTCCTTTTATAATATACTATATAGCGGACTAAACTTTAGTATTATGCCAGGCTTAAGTTCTATCTTAAAATTGTGCTTATCTTAGTATGGGGCTAGTTAGTTTATAAACTGTTTTTTAAACTTATTAGTTAGATTATAGTACTCTTTATATATAAAAGGTTAAGGATTAGGATATTATCTTAGTTCTAGTGCTTTCTTAATATCTTCTATGGTTATAGTAAAGATTTTATAATCTTGTCTTTTTACTAATAAGATAAAAGGTATGGCTTATATTATATAAAATATCTTTATATTCTTTACCATAATTAGCAGTTATAGATTTATTATATTAGCTTAAGGTTTATAGCAAGGGCAATTTATATTATTTTAAATTTAAATAGTTGTATATATATTTGTAGGGTAAATAGTTTTTTAAGTAATAATTTTAGTAGTAGGTTATATAGAACTTTAGTATTTCTTTAACCTAGCTAATTAAAGGGTTATATTATTTTAGCTATTTATATCTAAGTATTATCTTATAATGCTTTAAGGGTATTATAAATATGGAGATATATTTAAAGTATTTGCCTATCCACAATTTTATAAGAGCGTAGTGCGTTAATTTGCTATATATTAAGGATTTGCCATTAAAGCCTTATAGGCCTTAGGGCTTATTAAATTTCTTTAAATTTAGGCGTTAAGTTTTTGTATAGTTTATATTAATAAAGCCTATACTAGTAGCTCTGCTGTCTATAAGGATTTATACTACCTTTTATTTACTAAGTATTTAAATTTTACTAAGTATATTAAGGGAGTTTCAGCAGCTGGCACAGAAAACTATAATACACTGCTCTTAACATAGAAAGGCCTCAAGGCGGCTACCCGGTGGCTTATTGGCCAAAATGTGCTAGACCAGTTCTGGGTTGCAAAGGAAATAGCAATAGAAGGCAAAGGGGCGAGTAATAGGCGCCCCCTAATAACTCTACAGGAGTAGAGTACAGTGTGTGATACTAGCGCGTCCGTAGGTTTGTTACGGCAGCAGCGGTTCCCAAGGAGGTCAAAAAGTAAGGTAGTAGAGCACCACTGGTGACTTGTAGGCGACTCGCAAGCGAGCCCCAAAAGGCGGGGAGACAGATTACGGGGTTTTCTCAAATAGAGTTTTCTCCCCACATATATATAAGGAGTAGTCCGCGTGGGCCCAACAGGGATCCGAATCGGACGTTAAGCAATGAATAATAATTATATTAAGGGAGTTATGTTGTATATTAGCGCTAGAAGAGCCTAGATACTTATACTCTTCTATCTTTTATCCTAAGGCGCGACTTGGCCTTAGGATAATTTATTTTCTAAGTTAACTAAAGGTAAAATACTTTATGGCGTCTAAGTATAATTTATAGGGTAGGTATAATTTAAGAAATAAGTACAACTTAAGGAATAGGTATAATTTAAGAAACGGGACGAACTACGGCAGACTTTTTTTAAAGGGATAAGTTTGGTAATGCTTTTAAATATATCCTTTTTTACCACATCTAAAGCATTCTCTATTTATAGCTTAAGTTTTTTATTTATTAGTTCCTAAGGGTATATAGGATTAAGCGGTATTAAGGTCTATAGGGTTGTATATAGGGCTTTTAGGTTTTAGAGACGGATCGCGCTTTAGGGTGTATACTAGTTTTATAGTATTTTAAATATAAGGTATAGTTAACTTTAGAAAATAAGTCTGTTTATTATATTAAAGGTACTTATTAATTTGTTAATATATTATAGCAAATTTAGATAGGTTTTTTAGTAGTTCCCTACCTACTAACTAGGCTCTAATTTTATGTAAGGGATATTATTGCGGTTATCTTAGGTTGCCCTTAGGACAACCTCCGGGCGCCCCTTAGATAGTCGCCAGTTATATGCCGGAGGCACGTGCCCGTAGTATATAGTCTCTATAATTCTAGAGGCCTTACCTCTTTAAGGATTTATCTCTCTTACCAATCTATCCTATTCCACAATTATGTCCTTATAGCCCCCTGTCTATAAAGTCCCCTTATATTTAAATCCTTTCTACTCCATTTTGGAAGGGTAGCTAGCTTTAAGGACCAGATTATTTATTTATATCTTTTATTTATATCCACTATCCTCCCTTAAAATCTCGCGATAACCTAAATAGAAACTCTATAGACACCTTATAGAAAGCCATTGCATTAAGGCAGGAAGGTCCCTCTAATAGTAAGAGATTGCAATAATATAAACCTCTAGGCAAGATAGCTAAATAAGCCCTAATACCTAGATGCACCAGGAGCTTAAAAACTCTTATATATCTATAGTTACCGCTAAGAAAAACGCAGACACCCTCTATAACGGACGCAGTACTGCTAGAAGGTAACTGGAACCCCTCTGGCCCTATCTAGGCTAATTAGAAGACTAAGCGCTAGAGGCGACACTAAGATCTTCCCTTAAGCCAGAAATTCTAGAGGAATATACTAATATATCTAACCAGGGACCCAACCGGAACCCTCCTAGAAGACTACCGGCCTATAATTGGCATAGTGGTAGTGTATAGACTGCTTATAAGCTAAGTGGGCCTACTCCTTTAGGTAATCTAACCTAAACACTAACTTAAGACCTAAGGCTTATTAGGAAACCCGTACCAGTTACTAGTGCTGATACTACCTCTATAGCTGGAGCTTCCCTAGGCCTAAGTTTAGAAAGTTAAAAGCCCCATACTAATATCCTTTAAGATGGATATTGGGAAGCTGTTATAAGGCTCTTGGAAGCCATATGGGAGGAAGCTACTAATAAATATATTAGAACCCTCTAAGGGCAAATTTAGATCTGGTAGGGTTTAATCCAAGCTAGATAAGTTCTTTTATAACCTAGCTAGGGCTAAGGGCTTTCTAGGGGCTGCCTAGTACCCACCTAAGGAAGTATGGAAGACTTAAAGAGATACCTATATAATGAACGGAAGAAAGACATGGACTAATTGGCTAAGGCCTCCGGCAGTCTAGAACTATATTATAGACCTAGCGCCCAATATTTGGATAATTGGGTTTATAAGGTAGATAACTTCTTTAAGATGCTAATAATATAAGATTATACCAAAGAACGTATATGGTGGATTATTAGCAAGATTATAGACCAATCGCTAAACTAAATTGCGCTTAATTAACTTAATAAAGAGCAAATTACTATATGGCTATAGCTGCAGACCTTCCTAAAGGGTTAGACCTAAGATCTGTATGTTATATAATATGATAACGCAGAATAATTCTGGAATGGTATATAGCTGGACCGTTAAGATTTCCGCCAGTTTATGAACTTTATAGAAACTTGTGCTTAATAGATAGATTTAGAGCCCTTTAAAAATAAAGACAGCAGCGTCCGTAAGAAGGAAAAGATTGGATTTATCTAGGCTAAAATTAAGCTAGTAATTTATAATGAAATAAAGCGCGTAGGAGCCCTACCGCGAATTACCGCATATGCGGATTTTGAATGAGTGGTTCTAAATACTAAGGATATAGTAAGGAACCAGACCTCTTCTAGTAAGAAGCTGGGAGGTAGCTAGAAGTATAGGCACTTTGGTAGTAATATAGGACAGACCTAGTCTTTAAAGAAGCCGTTCTTAAAGAGAACTTTAAAATGGTTAAAGTTGGGAACCTTAAGCAGCGGGAAAGACTCCTAGGGTTAACCTAATACCTAGCTAATACCCTTACGGGAATACTCTAAGAAGCCAAAAGGATATTCTTATTAGAAAAATAAGCAAGGCAATAAACGCACTAATAAACCAAAAAAAGAAAAGCCCTAGTTACGAACGTCTCTTAGCTATAACTAGGACAGGATATAGAAGGGAAGACTCTCCGTATTGCTGTTAAGCTAGAAATAACACTCCCTATAGATAAGGTGCATTAGTTCTAAGCACTATATAATAGCGGCGCCGAAATTAATCTTATATAATATAACTTGGTAAAAGAGTATAAACTTATCCCGTTGCTAGGGTGGCGGAAACCTATTATAGGCTTCTTAGATAAGTATTGGATTAAACTATATAGCGCCTATAAGCTTATAGTATTAGTGGCTAATATATATAACCGCACTAAGGTAGTTGGCCCGCAACCCTTCTAGGCGGCTAACTTTATAGGTTATAACCTTATCCTTAAATATCCTTAGCTTATAAAAGCAGATCCTAAAATACGCTTTAAAATAGGAGCCTTTAAATAGTGGAACGATAAAAAATTAGAAGGGCGTATATTACTAATAAGCTTAAAAGACATCCTAGAGGATATAGCTCTAAACGAAATAGTATATGCTCTATACCTAAAGGAGTATTAGATCCAACCCCTGTTCTATAGTAAGATGGGTATAGAGCCTAGTATAGGTAATAACCCTTTTATAATGGAGACCCTATAGGGAACTACTAGATAGGTTATAGAAATATTATAGGGAGGCGGCGATCTTGAAGATCTTATAAGATACTTCTATTATTATAGGTTACTCTAGCTTAAGCAATATACAGAGAATATACTATAATACCTTAAACGCTGTGTTAAAGAATTCACTACCCTCCACTGGCTACTATATGAAACTGTTTAATATATAGTGGCTGTAAAGGCGCAAAGAGGCTTTGGGGAAGATTCGAAGGAACAATATAAATTCTATCTAATCTAAGGGTATATAGCTCTTATTAAGTACAAGACGTTGCGTAAAGAAGAGAAAGGAATATAGGAAACTTATAACTAAATATTTAGGGTCTTGGCAGCAAACGCGTAGACATAAGCCTACGCGGATTTTAATAGGTTTTGACCAAATTCCATTATATTAGTGGAATTTGGCAGAATTTAATTAACTTAGCAGAATTTAGCAGAATTTAATTAAAGCGTTAGAATTTATCTATTAAGTATTTCACTAAGACATTCCTACTATAACTAGGCTAGTCCCGTTATAGTACCCCCCCTTTAGCTAAAGGTTGTTATGGATAGCTTAAGTATAATATTGCGACTACTTGGGGAAGAGTTGGCGGAAGCTAGTTAGTTAATATAGGCACGGTCTAGGATGGAACCGGTGGAACTATATAATAAGGAATAGTAACCGAGGTTATATAGTTTGCTACGCGTTGGATATAAGGAACGGGAGGAACTTATATACCTTATATATAACACGTACCTTACATACAAGAGAGGATTTCTTAGGCGTATAGTTGTGTATTTAAAGGACCTCAGTCCCTACCGTAGATAGTTCTCTCCTTATAGTAAATCTTAGAATATAATTAGAGTTAATCTGTTAGGCAACCACTCTACTAGTTGTTATTACGTTATTAACTTGTTTATATCTATATACCTAGCCCAATAACAGAACCTACCGTAGTTCTTACTATAAGGTTCTATTATATATTTACTACTAAGGTTATAGTATTAAACAAGGTTAAATAACATATCACCTAAAGTACTAGTCGCGATGCTATTAACGGCAACAACTACCTTAGGATTAGGAGATACCAGTATAGCAGATACGGACTTATAAGTGGTTACAAGAGGTTAGTTATAAGAAATGGTTAATTGCTTATAAGATAATAATAGGATACTTAAGGAACGTATTAATAGAATTAGAGTAGTAAAGGTTAAGTTACTGTTAATCAAACAATTCTTAGGAGAAAGGTTAAAACTTAAAGGATTCCTTACGCAAATACACTTTAAGGTTATACAGAAAGGAGTAAAGTTAGTAATACCTACAGATTAGGTGGTGTATATAGGATTATTCTTAACAGGAAGAGCACTGGAATAGTTTAAACCTTATTTTATAGAAATATAAGTTAGTGGTATAATAACTACTAACTAAGATGTATAATTTATATTTACTAGTTAGAACGGGTTCGCGGAAAGACTAATATAGATATTTAAAGACTTAAAAGTATTAACAATAGCGGAACTGAAGCTTTAAAACTTAGTATAATATTCTTTAGTAATAGAGTATATAACACAGTTTTAGACACTTGTAACGTAGGTTAAGTGGAATAATAAGGCGCTTATAGCACAGTATAAATAGGGACTTAAGGCTAAAGTCTAGGACGCAATTATCCTAATAGAAGATGCGGAAAGTCTATAAGACTTAATAGATTAGTTAATAAAGATTAATAATAGGATCTATTAAAGGGAACAAGCTAAGAAAGGGTAAGATAAAGTTCTATAGTTATATAAGGCGTAGAGCACGTA
>Ga0307507_10001255_pt1 | contig 56814 bp, 20 predicted proteins | sample 7_EM_MG_FD_207223 | JGI IMG/M metagenome (GOLD analysis project Ga0307507, IMG submission 207223) | Populus trichocarpa ectomycorrhiza microbial communities from riparian zone in the Pacific Northwest, United States - 7_EM | ecosystem: Host-associated > Plants > Roots > Unclassified | place... | reverse complement strand
TACTACGCTGATTAAGGAGTAGTGTTATTACCTCCTTGCTACTTCTCCCATTCTTAGCTGCTGCCTTAACTACCTTTTTAGTAATTTTAACTTTATTACCGCACTAATTAAGGAGTAGTGCTATTACCTCCTTACCACTACTCTGGTTCCTAGCTACTGCCTTAACTACCTCTTTAGTAACTTTAACTTTGTTATTACGCTAATTAAGGAGTAGTACTATTACCTCTTTACCACTTCTCTAATTCCTAGCTGCTGCCTTAACTACCTCTTTAATGATTTTAACTTTATTACCGTACTAATTAAAGAGTAGTGCCATTACCTCCTTTCTACTACTTTACTTTCTAGCTACTGCCTTAACCACCTCTTTAGTAATCTTAACTTTATTGCTGCGCTAATTAAGGAGTAGTGCTATTACCTCCTTGCTGCTACTCTCTTTTTAGAAACAGAGCCTGCGTTATTACTACTTTATAAAATTATTAAGACTACTACTAAAAATTCTGTGGTCTTTAGCGTCCTCTAGGCGCATAATAGCCAACTAAGTATATTTCTAAAAATAATTCTTTTATATTTACTGGGCTTGTTTATAAGGACGTTATAAAGTTTTATATAGAGAGTATCTAAGTTAGGAGGAAGCTAACTAAGACTTTTATAAATATTAGCGTCTATATTAAATAAGCAGAGGTATTATAATTATATGCATACCTAGCAGAACCTAGAAATGAGATTAATATACTATTAATTTAAGTTATAGTTAAAAAACTTATATTCCACTAACACCTTAATTACCTTTTTTATAATAAGCTCCTTTATCTCTGTCTAAGAATTACTATTTAAAATAGTTCTTTATCTTTAATAAGCCGTTCTACCTAACCCTTTACAAAGACCGTAATATTATTGCTATTCCTATCTAACTTAATTTTTAGGTTTAGATAGCGCTATAAATAAAGGATGATATTATAATTATCACAACTTAAAATAAACATCTTAACTAACCTAGAAGACTCCTGGAGAATCTTTTCTAGTCCCTTAAGTAGATTACGCCGCTTTCTTAAGTTGCATTTATTAAGGGCGTCTATTACTATAGTTATTAGCAGATACTACTTAATAAGCTAAATAATAAGTGCGCAGCTCTCCTCTATCCGCAGTAGCCTAGATATAAATCTTTTAGTTTCTTTCTGCTTATAGAGATTAAGAGTAGGCTTTAGTAGTGGCTTTCTGGGTTTTAGAGAAAATAGCTGCCTAGCTAGGCTGGCAAGTATTACTACAGGATCTAAACGCCTAGGTTTAGCACTGTTCCGTAAAAAGTATAAAAAAAACTAGCTACAGATTATAGCTAGCGTAAAGATGCAGGAATAAAAGGTTTTAAGAGTGCTAACTAATTTAAGCGGCGATTAAGTCCTAGCCATATATAGCAGATTTAGCTTAAGTACCCTATAATACCCCACTTTGAAAATGGATTAACTCCTAGCTCTAGAGCTAAGAAACCCTATTAATGGGCCACGGAACCTTACTAATTAATTTAATATTATAATAACCCCTTAAGGTGGGAATCTGTGCTAAAGTTATATATTCTAAGGCTGTTTAACGCAAAGGTTATAAATTATAAGTAAAAACTTGCGTTTTTTACTTAGACAAAGAGCATCCCATTAATATATTCTTATAGTTTAGGTTATTATCCGCCATATACTTTGCTGCTCTTTCTATAACTTGGCGCAATTAGGTAGCAGTTCTGCTATATTTATACATCCCTAGTCGCTAATCCTTAAATTTAGGAAAATTTAGAGATATTATTGGTTCTAAAGACCTTATATAGCCTTTTTCTTTCCTTCTATCCAACTTAATTTTATAAAAATTGTAATTCGACATTAAAGCAGCAAAATTTAATATAGTATTATATCTGTAAGCAAAACATTTCCTATATTCTAGATTTAAAAGCTAAGGCACCTAAGTACTTATCTAGTTCTGGTTATATGGGCATATATACTATATACAATTATCTAAATAATAAGCACCGGTATAAAATATGCATGGTGGTTAGATATAGGAAGAAATGGAAAATTTATTAGGTTAGTAGGCAGTAGAGGCTATATAAAGAGTGTAATAATTATTTAAAAGGGGGCCTATTAGGAACTAAACTAAGTAGCTAGATTTAAGATAATAAAGGAAATTACTAAAGTGATAGAAGGCACTATAGCCCTGATTTTATAGGAGTATATATAAGCTACCTTAATGCGAAACCTTTTTAAATTAATTAACCTAATATAAGTAACGATTTCTAATTCTCTAATTTAGATAATTATTAAGCTACTTATATTTCTAGAGATCTATTTCGTCCAATTATATCCTATCTAATAATGCCTAACTAAAAATGCATTAGGTTGCAGACTAAGAGATTATCGTATTATATAAGATATTAGGCAGTGCTTATTAAGACCTTATTATAAAATTCTATATAAAATACTAGAGATATATCTATTAACGGTAAAGCTATAACTAAATACAAGCCATCTAGAAGCGAAAACTTTTAAATAGCCTCTTATAATAATGCCTTCTTAATTAAAACGTTATTCTGAAATTATATAGAGGTAGTTTATTCTCTAGTTACTAAATCCATTAACTATAGACTAGTCAGTGCCCGCAAGTATAGTGCTATTAGGCTTTAAATGCAGTGTTTTTTTGGCTTAACTTCGCCAAAAGGTAACTGTTGGGAATAATATCACGTATAGTTGTATAGTCACGTGTTGCCGCGGCACTAGCGTAGCGAGGAGCCTTAAGCTCCTCGCCCTTCCTCACCCTTTCTTAGAAACAACAAAAAAAATTAACAATTATCATACTATTTACGAACCGTAGCTACGTGATATTACCTTATGTAACCAACACTGATCAGTGGTTAACTTCACTGTTATACCACAGAGCAGCTAGGTATTCCACCAAGAAGAGACGAGCCACTGTACCAGTGCTACTCGTGCTAGAGGAAGCTGTCTTTTAAGGTTAGAACTGGTCCTAAACCTTAAATAGAACTCTTCCACGAATCTAAGGATCTAAAAGGCCAGAACTAGTCCTAAGCCTTTCTGAGATTACGGATTCTTGCGTCTATTACGCAGAACAACACGCTTTACAAGTCTTCGCGATTTAAGGCCAGAACTGGTCCTAAGCCCCATAACCGCAAATATGTGTCATGAACGCATACCAAATGATAAACGCGTACCAAATGATAAATATATATCACGAACGCGTACTAAACGACAATCCCTACACTAATAACACTTCCCTTCTTCTAAAAGCATGGCTACAGCTATTCTAAACGACTAGAGAGACTCCTTACCACTAGGGGTAGCTATATACGCAAAACTCATTAATAAAGATTGGGACAAATTTACCCTTAATATAACAACTTGTACCGTAAAATAAGTTAATAGCTTTCTCCTATATCATATTATATTCTACCAAAATAGACACTGGGCCGATTTACAGCTGTGGGAGTATTTTAGGGAAGATTTTATAGGATAGACTGCTAATACCTAGGCACTTAGCAACATTAATATTATTTAAGATTTTTAAGACTTCCTTTGTAGGAACGGAGTATATATTATTAAGAACGGTAACCCAATTACTAGCAATATTTAGGCCGTTATTATTAGTACAGAAGAACCAGTATAGACGGAAGCTAAGATTACACATTAACTACGGAAACCAAGAACCAACCGATATTCTTTAGAAGGCAACTTTAATTCGTATTAAAACCCCTAGAATACTAATCTCCTACTTAGTCCTCCTCCTGCCTAGCAACGTCCGCAGCAATATCCACAGCAGCCTCCGCAGCAACCACAATCTCCGCAGCAATCTCTGCAAAAACCTCCGCTAATTCCACCAGCTATTCCAACTGCTACACCACAAGTTATCCCGATTGCTGCACCGCTAGCTACTCTAATCGCTGCCCCCGCTACCCCACAGCAGCCGCAGCAACTGCAGCAGCTACACGTCCATACACTACCTGCACCGCTAATACAACAATCTCCGTAAGAACCACCGCAAGAACCTCCGCAGCAACCTCCGCAAGAACCTCCGCAAGAACCTCTGTAGCAACCTCCGTAAGAACCTCCACAGCAACCACCATAGATAACCTTAGGCTATTAAACACCTTAAGTACCTTAAGCTGCCGTATCTTAACCCGTGCCTTAAGCTCCGTCCCACCAGCAATCTCCGCAGCAATCTCCGCAATAAGCCTCTACTTCTCCATAAACATTTAACAAGCTTCAGAAGATTTAGCATAGAGGGGAATTTTAAGACTCCTATAGTTCCTAAGGTAGCTACAGAGGTGGCTACCAGTATAATCTAGACAGGAAGTTCTTGTGGAGGGTACCATAAAGAGAGAGTAATATAGGGGGGGGAGCGGTTGGAACAGTATAGTCACGCAGGCAATCTATAAAAGAAAGAACTGCTAGTATCTACGGCAGCTACGAACCTAATAACTGTTATAACTGATATACCCTGCGACCCAAATAAACAAGACACCGTACTAATACGCCTGCGGAATAAATCCAATAACAACTGTGCCGTTACGCCTACAGCCTAAGCAACCAATCGTGCCTATACACCTACAATCTACCAACCAAATAATCGTGCCAATACGCCTGCGATCCCAATTACCGTCGTGCTGATAAAAACGACCTAAACAGGACTAGGTAGAGCTTTGCTCCCTAAAACACGACCCTATTGCCAGCATTATACTGCCGCCCGAACGACCCGTCGCTAGCACCGTACTGCTACCCGAATTAATAAGCTCCGCACTGATATGCCTATGGAACTACGACCTATTAACAAGACCTCGCGCTAATATGCCTGCGAGCCTAAACCTGTCGCTGGCACCGTACTGCTATTACAATAGACCCTTGCTGCCCTGCCTGCAGTTAACTAACCCTTATTGCTTTATTAGCAGCTGACCGACCCTTACTGCTCTGCCTACAGCCAACTGACTTCTACCGCTTCCACCTACAGCTAAACCAACACCTTACTGCCTTTCTACAGCGCCACAAGCACAAAAGAAGAACTGCCAGAAGATAACTGTTAAGGCTGTTAACGGTTCCGCTAGCCTAGATAGGCTTGCACCTATATTGCTCGTTTTTTTTTGTTTAAGATTTACCACTTAGTTAACCACCATTTCTTTAGCAAATTTTGGGATAGCGAGACTTATATTACAACAGCAATAGTAAGTAAGGAGGATTGATATCCGTTACGCTAGTCAAGCGGTATTTATATGTAGATGGCAACCACAAAAGAAGAGTTGCTAGTGTTGGGAATAATATCACGTATGGTTGTATAGTCACGTGTTGCCGCGGCACTAGCATAGCGAGGAGCCTTAAGCTCCTCGCCCTTCCTTACCTTTTCTTAGAAACAACAAAAAAAATCAACAATCATTATACTATCTACGAACCGTAGCTACGTGATATCACCTTGTGTAACCAACAGTAACTATAAACTAAGTGGCGGTGACGCGTAATGCCTAAAACCTATATCTATAATATAGAGGAGGTAGTATTTATCTTTATAACAAATATATTATTGGCCTCTAATACTTTTAAAAATCCGCGATTGCTAGTAAAGTTATAGGTCTATAAATAATTAAGAGGATTTAGTCCAGACTATAGCTTTTAAAAAGATTAGTGGTAAATATTAACTAGTTATATTAAGTAACTTTAGGAGTAATCCGGTAATTACTACGCCCAACTATAAGGGCGCTAAACTCGGCCAATAAGTGGCTATTATCTAGACAATCTTCTAATATTGCTCTTCTTTCTTAAGAGATAGAATAATTTCCTATAATATAAGATAGAGCCATTTACTAGCGACATTACAGTCCACGCCTAGCTCCTAAGAATATCTAAATATAGAGGAGGATAACGCGTTTAGAATGCAGCTTAGTGCTATATAATATAGAAGGTAGCTTATAGGTAGTATTTGCTTAAAACTAACTAATTCCGTATATTTTGGGAACCCAGTTATAGATTAGGGGCAAGGTAGTACAATATACGCCTTAAACCTTTTTTATCTTAATAAGGTAAGAGTAGCAATAAACGCAGCTAGAAGTTGGTTATAGATATAATATACCTTTGTAAATCTGTAGAGATATTTCCACGCCTTAACAGAGTTAGGGGGATTACCTAGCATATCTAATAACTTAGTTACTAGATAATCTTAAAGAATATTAAAACAGTTCTTAAGGCTTAAATAATATAACCACAGTAAATAGTACTGGTGGCTTAACCAGTAAAGGATTAATCGCCATCCGCATCCTGGTGCGAGAATTACCGCCTACTATTAGTACTTGCGTATAGCTATATCTCTAATATAAATAAAAAAAAGAGCCATCTTTAAATAGGGCCGTAGTAGTAAATACAGCTGCTTTATTATTAGTGTAGAAATTTTCATCTTTTTTAGACTTTTTATGCAATCTAAGGAGATAAGTAGAAAGGACGTATAACCAACTCAACACAAGTATGGCGAGGTAATTCCCTAAAAAGCCTATATTAAGTCTAGGCCTAAAGCTAGGCTAGGAAGGCAAGATATTATCTATAATATAGTAGATACTTGGCGAGTCTAAGCCAATTAAAACCCTCTAAGAGCGTGATCTCTTTATTATAGCGTCGAGGCAGCAACCTTTAATAATCTAATATCCTATTATAAGGACCCTTCTAAAAACAGCGATTTATTCTTAATAATTTCTTTAATATTAGGATAATTGGGTATTAAGGGTGTCTAGTATAGAAATATATCAATATTACTATAGGAAAGTGGATAACTATTTATTAAGCTAGCCAGATATAATAGCTAATACTAGAGACGACGGCTTTAGGACAATATTTTCAATAATTATCGTAGAGTAGGCTAGACGTAATTACTATTATACTTTATTTAGTCTTCTTTAGGCATATACCTATGTTATAGTTAGTAAGGTAGTTACTATATATTAAGAAGGCAAACTAAAAAAGGGGTAATATAGAGCGCACTTACTTTACGGATAATATATCTGCTTCCTATAAACTGCTCATAATTTTATAGATTAGATTTAGAGATTAAAGGCGGTATTATATACTAATATTCTTTTAAAGGGGTCTGTAACATAGATATAGGGGTATATTATGCCATAAGTTGGGCTGTATTGCGAAGTTTAATAGTTATAAAAATTAGTTGGGGTTAGGGAATTCTGGTACTCTTAAGTTAACTTAGCAACCCCACTATACTAAACAACCTTTGCTTATTATTATAGCTAAGTTTAGCGTATAAGGCTAATAGAAGGGTAATATTAGTAAATGCGGCAGTACTTATTCGCCACAATGCTAAGCTTATTACTATTATTAGTCCTAACGCTAACTATAGCTGTAACGGGACTCCCGTTACAAGCGCTACGCCCTATACGTAGCTGGTTTCCTTTTCTTATTCGACGACGTCGGCAGATAGTTTATCCGCCCCGACGCCCTTATATAGATTTAGTCGCAGCTGCATTCCTGTTGAGTTCTCTAGCAATCCTTTTGAGTCTTCACGACAGCCGTACGTAGCTATCAATTCCACGAATCTGATGCTTGTTCATCTAGCGTTCGCATATGATACATCGTCATCGTGACAATAGCCCACTTTCTCTACTCTCTATTCTTCTATACCATTAACCCTAAATCTCTTACTCGCCCTCTATATCTATTTAGTAAACTTCTTAAGGTAGATAAAAGTAGTTTCTATTATTTTACCTTTGCATCTATCTCGGTCCTTGTCGCATATAGAGTTTCCTTAGTTACTAGATTGCCTCCCAAACTTAAATCTACAAGATTTAGTTTTATTATTGCTCTAAATTTTTTACTAAACTAAATTTTAGTATCTTTAACTATTAAAATAAGTTTTAGCCTTTTTAATCTTATAAATAAAATTTCTAAATATATTAAGGCCGTAGAGATAATAGAGGAATTGCCTAGGTGGAACCTCTGGGTGATTTACTATAGTTTAGATAGAAAAATTATTAAAAAGTTTATAATAATTGGCGAGGATAATTTAGTTATAAATATCCTTAAGAATATTAATACTTAAGATATGGCAGATTATATTATAGAAATAGAGTGGCGAAGAGTAGGATATATAATAATGTTAATTGGAAAAAGAGTATAAAAATAAGTGCTAAAGTGTTTAGCACTAGATAAAAAGGTAAAGATAGTAAAAAGGGTTAAAGACTATTAGGAGGAGTTAGAATATTAATGGCCGGATAGGATTTTTAAAGAATACGTTAAGGTAGAGGGATTTCTAGCGCATTATCCAAAAACAATAAAGAAATGCGTGGTATATAAGGAAGGGTATTTATTAGGGGAGTTAGTACTAATAGCAGATTGCTAGAAGCATAGCTTTTATAATAGATGCTGTTAGGAGAATGGGGTATGCCCAGAGTGTAAGGAGGAGGAAGGTAACCGTGGCCTAGAACGGTAGCTTTTATCTACTAATACCTTAGCCCTCTATCTTCTACCAGATACTTATTTTAATCTTTATCTCTTTATACATATAAGAGAGTATACGGTATAAATAAATAGTATTATTAAAGTAATGTCCATCTATGCGTGGTGGAAAACTACCTATATTGGAATAAATCCATTATTTAGCCAACTGTTAATTAGAGGACTAAAAGATAAAAAGAATAATAACTCTGTCTTATTATAAAAGGCCCTAAAGCCTTACTATATACGCTAAATAGGTAGCAAAGATTGATATTAATACTAACGTCGATTTAAAGCTGTTACCTTATAGCTAATTAATTAATATTGCTAATAGGTAATGGAAGGGTAATAGAAATAGTATAAAGTTATAAGGTATAGGCAACTAAAACAGAAATAGGGTAATTATTAAAATCTAACCTAGATTAACACTAACTTGATACTCTCCCCAGCCCTTCTATTAAGTTATAACTTATATAGTACTATTCTTTATATATTTCTCCCTAGAATGCTATTATGCAGCTTAAAAAATACAGCGCTTTTAATTATACTGTCGGTTATTCTTTTTAGAGTATTAGCGACTTAGTTAATTGAGGTATAAGTATAGCAAGACGGACGTATGCAAGCCTATATAATTAAACTGTCTATAAATAAGGATCTAAAGCTAAAGAAAGGAAATGAGAAAAAGAGCAGTGCTGGTCAAAGTAGGGTTCTTTTATATGGTCCTCTAATTATATAACTATAAGTTCTACTAAGTTCTAGTAGCTAAGTTCTGCTGTTTTCTACTAGACCCGTAATATAGAGCGTCTAGAACTACTTTTGCTTTATACCCCTACTCCACTAAGACTATTTATATAATAATTTATTTTGGTACCTTAATATAGTACTCCTATAAGAAGAAAAGAAAAGTTCTAATATTTAAAGACGCTTAGCCCCTAAAAAGTATGTACTAAAAAGTTTCTCTATGCCAGAGTATACTCTATATTTTAGCGCAGGGATTTAGCGTGCTTACGTAATAGAATATTAGCTAATTGTATTATATTCTACACTTTACCAAAACAAGTTAGTTATAGAGCATTCTTCTAAAAGCTTTCTTTTTTACTTAAGCGGTTATAGGCAGGTTGGCTATTTTTAGCACTTAGTCTTTATTAGCTCTTTATTGGCCGTCCACTTATTTCCTCTATATTACTACTATATAAAAAGGAACGCAACTCTAACGTCATAAAGTATATCAAGACACGCCTAAACAAACTATGGAGGGACCGTAGGGTGCCCTGTAGGAGAAGGAACCAACAACCCCAAAGTAGGGAAGATATATTAGGAAAACAGGTAGAGAAAGCAGAAGAAGAATGGTACGGCGCTAGGGCCCAGGCCTATATAAAGGAGGAAGGGAGACGCGCAAGAGGCTAGTAAAGACAATAGTAAGGGAGAGAAAGGAGCCAAAGTAGAGCATAAAAGAGTACTGGAAAACCATCTACCGCAACATAATACTGGTTGGACCGACGCTGGAGAGACGAATAGGAGTTAAAGGTACAGAGGCAGACTTAGGCAAGGGAAACCCAAGCCGTAGCATAGGTAACGCTATGGGGGGTAAATACCTAAGGGCTCCAAGAGGGCCTAACAAAGGCAGAAAATATAATGGCAACACTCTTAAGAACAGGAATAATAGGACTAAAAGATTGGCTTTACTGGGTAGGTGTCCCAGTGGGTAGCCTAAGGTGCGAATATAGCTAGCCAAGACAGACACCAAAACACGTAATACTGTTATGCCCCTTACGCACCAGCCAAGAAGCAATGCTCTCAGCAGCTGGCATAGAAAACTATAATACACTACTCTCAACATAGAAAGGCCTCAAGGCGGCTACCCAGTGGCTTATTGGCCAAAATGTGCTAGACCAGTTCCGGGTTGCAAAGGAAATAGCAATAGAAAGCAAAGGGGCGAGTAACAGGCGCCCCCTAATAACTCTACAGGAGTAGAGTACAGTGTGTGATACTAGCGCGTCCGTAGGTTTGTTACGGCAGCAGTAGTTCCCAAGGAGGTCAAAAAGTAAGGTAGTAGAGCACCACTGGTGACTCGCAGGCGACTCGCAAGCGAGCCCCAAAAGGCGGGGAGACGGATTACGGGGTTTTCTCAAATAGAGTTTTCTCCCCACATATATATAAGGAGTAGTCCGCGTGGGCCTAACAGGGATCCGAATCGGACGTTAAGCAATGAATAATAATATATTACTACTATACTGCTAATATAGACCGAGCTAGCTAGGTACTGGCGTAAGGTCTCCCTTTAGATATATATAGAATATAGGGTGCCCTATTAAAAAGGAGCAATATTTATTTTACTACGCTTTGGTATTGCGTATACAGACGCCAATTAATAGAGGAAAAAGCTAAAGGCTAGCAATACCTTACCCTAGAGGAAGAGAAAGCCCTAAACTTCGGAAGCTTAGAATTAGGGGTATAGGAATAGTACGGACAAAGCATAAGGAATTAGATAAGGTAAAAGGCAATAAAAAAGGGTAGGGAAAGGCACTAAAAAAGGCGTAAAATTAATTACTAATTAAGGAAATTGATTAATAGCTTATTAAGCTTAAATTAATATATTACAGCTAGATTAAATGGGGCACATTAAATAAAAGGTAAAAGTGGCATTATCCTCTAAAAAGCATAGCTCGTTTTATAAGGAATACCTATTAGAAAAAAGTAATAGGAAAGAATTACCATAACCTTCTAGGTTAGGCGAGACGTTATCCATTCCACTTTATAAGTATATTTCTATACTAACTAAAGCTGCTAAAATAAGCCCTAAAGTATTTTATCCTGGGGTCTAAGTCCTCTAAGTCTAACTAGGACTTCTATATACCACTATATATAGAGTATATGGCTAATATATTAAAGATTTTGGCCACTAATATGGTGAAGTAGAATGATTATATAAAAGACCTTAATGACCTAGTCCTTGGCACGCGCGTAGGTATTATTATAGTACTATATAGCTACCTTAGGGGGTTGTTATTAAGTATAGCTGGTTTTCCGCGAAACATATCTAAGTATGTAGTATTTAGCAGGGTTATTTGAAGGTGATGGTCATATAGGTCTTCCACTTTAGGGCAAGGTTCTTTAGTATAAGGGAGATAGCAGTTAGGGTGTCTATAGTAACGTAGAGGAGCGCTTTAGTAAGGGGGTTTGGTATACTATAGAAGCGGCACTATATAATACAACTGTATTATAGCGAGTGACACTCTATAGGCCTAGCAATAGTTGCCCCCTAAAGGTATAGTAGGAAGCACCCAATAATAACAAGGCCAACACTATATATAACCTAAAGGACTAGTTTAGTTTGGTAACGGGGAGCGTTAAAACCAGAAGGGGCTGCAAAAAGGTCTAGCTTATATTTTAGCGCATAACGCGCGCGGTAGGGTCTATTAGCTACCTCGCTAAGTTCTATACCATACACGTCTAATACTTTATCTCTAGATGGGCCGCACTATATATATATAGCAAGGCTGCTATGCGTAGAGAGGTAATAATATAGAAGTATAAGCTAGAGGAGTGGGAACTTTAAAAGACGTATAAGCCTATAGCTAAATACCTTTTTAGGGGGTATAGATTCCGCAAGGCCGCTGTAAGCTCTATCCCCTAAATAAGATACACTACTGATAATAAAGCTATCCTAATAACGTTTAAGTAGTACTTCTTTAACGCTCTGGGTGTTATTAGCGCCTTATAACACCCGCTTTTTAAGTACTTCCTTAAGTACTTTAAGGGAAGAGAGAATAATATTTTTAACCTTTTGTAGTGTGAGTTTAGGGGGAAAAGACAAGTCTATAACCCGTACGCTAACGCACTACTAAAGGCCTATTGCTAGGCAATGGTAGATATAGACGGTATGCTAGTTTCTATATATTGGTTTATTATTTTAGGCACCCTATCCCTTGCGGAGGTCGTATTCTATTAGAGAGATAGGGATAACTCCTAAGTATTCTTAGGTTTTATAAGCTCTGTTTACTATAAGAATAATATAAAGCTAGCCGCCCTTACCCTGCTTGCCTATATAGGCGCTAGGGACCTTAGCCTGTCTTATATGTATAATGGCTCCTATATTCTATAACTTTTTATTTTATTTTATATCTGCTATATTATACTATATATTGTAACAGTGCAGTGTGGGAATTGAATGAGCGACTTGATTCTAAATCTATGGAAATCAGGTAGAATATGTATATAAAAGGTGTAGACAATAAGGGGTAATTGATTAAGTCATTGACCGAGTCAGTGACCGAGTCGGTGAGCGAGTCAATATGCAGGCGAGTCAGATTGGTATTCTGGCGGTGTATGGGTAGTCGGTTATATATATATTACTGCGTATACAGCCTCTAGACTATAGCGCTATAGTTCTATATATATAAATCCTTTCTAGGCGGCTTAATATATACTAGTAACTAAGTGGACAATTTTGCCCGTTTTTAATGCCAGGGGAGCTCCTATCCTATTAGTATTTTACCCTAATATTTTACTTACTATTATCCAGTTCGCACTAAAGAAATCCTAGCTCTTTTATCTATTTCTGCCGTAAGTTATTCTACTATTCCTAAAGTAGAAAAAGCGCTCTAAAAGACGGATTTTTACAGCTTTTTTATATATAAGAATAAAAGGCGTATAGTTTACTAGCTTGAATTCTATACCCTATTCCTCCTTCTTGCTAAAGAAATGGGTAGGGAATTAGTAACTAGTAGGTACTCTCTCCAAAAGTAACCTACTAGTGTGGTATTCTATATAAACCCGCTCCCATAGGGAAATTTTTTACAAGGTTGTCTTGTATAGGGTATAAATACTAGTTTAACTATATACCTTATATTTAACGTACTAAAGTAATACAGGCTGGTCCCTTTCCCCCTACTATAGCCACCCCTGGTATATCTGCGGTATACCTATAGTATAATAGTTACCTATGGCGCGATAGCTTGCGGTACGTCTACGGTAAATTAGTATTATAGTATTATAGTATTGCGGTATATTGTGGTAGTTATTATCTGCGTCTACTGTACGTTTATTATACGCCTATAGCATAGTAGTTGTCTAAAGCGCGATAGCTATAGACTAGTTATGGTAGAGGTTATAGTAGGTATATCTAGTATTAGGCGTCTAGTGATGTGTCTTTAGGGGCTATATAGCCAGCGGCGCCTAAGAGCGATAACGGCGGAGATAAAAGGAAGGCGATATTCTGTAACTTTACACGATATAAAAAGAGCTTCAAAAACTTAAAAGAGGCAGAGATAAAAATTTTAACTCTTTATACTTCTCCCGTGGAATACCTTATACTATTAATAGAGTTTAAAGATATTTAAGGAACTCCTGGCAGGCTATATACAAAAAAATTAGCTAGTAATAGTTTAGGCAGAAGGTATACTTAGTATTTATAGAGAGTTTAAAATAGAAATTGTTATTTTAACTATTTCCGGAGGTATATTGCAGTAATATTAACGCGTAAGGTAGGTATTTTGGGTAGGGAAGTAGGCTTAGCACTAAGTTTGTTAACATTTAATTCTTATCTTCTTTATTAGAGTCCTTTAGCTAAGTTAAAGAGCTCTTATAACTGTGTCGTTAATAATACTATAGACTAGGCCTTCTTGTAACCGACTACGGTACCCTGCCAAACCACCACTGTTTTATCTGCGTATTGCCTACGTATCGCCTACGTATCACTTACGTATCACGCTGTTTTGCTTACGTATTCGTCTCCCCTTCCATTTATTTCCATACCTTCCTCGTGTATATATGGACACTTTAGATCTCCATTTACAATTAAGTCGCTCACTCAATTCTCCCATACTTGCACTGTTACACTTCTTAGGGGTGGGTTAGGAGTTTTAATTGCGAGAATGCCACCATAATTAAGTAGACTAAATTTACCTATTTCTTTATTTCTCTCTAGCAATCTTACCTTTCCTTATTCTCCCTAATTAGTCTTTTAATGCGCTTAGCGTAGTAGAAATAGAGCCTTCTTAATATCTAATACTAATATAATAAAATTAGTTTACTTCCGTAAATATTTCTATTCCCTTAAAACTATTATCCTATATATTTTCTTACTAGAAATATAGTATATATATAGATTTGCTAATAGTAGAAGCACTCTTATACTATTATAGTTAAATATAAAAGGACTAAGTTGTAGTAACTATCTAATAAGACATGCTTGGAAAAAGGAGGGTATTTACTAAATCCGCTAAAACTTGATTTTACTCCCTGGTTTCCTAGCCCTGGCTAAGGCTCTACTAAAAACGCCAATTTAAACTAATTTTAAGTAATAGAAGTAGATAAGTAAAGAGGTACTTATAATAGAGTGGGGTAAAGAGGATCTAATACCATTTTTAGGTAGAACTAGCTGGTAACAGCTATAATAAGATATATTGCTATAAAAAGGACTCCTTTAAGCCAATCTATTTAAAGTTAGTAAAAGTAATACTAGGTAGCTTTTAAAAAATAAAATAAAATAAACTTATAAAATTTGCCATCCTAAATAAGATAATTTACTAGGAGTATAGTAATAAACAATATAATGTAGTTGGTAAGCATATAGGCTACGCAAGTATATAGGCCACATCAAAACTTACCAAATTTATACTTTAATATCTTAACAACCACTTAATAATAAATTCTAATAATTTAGATTTAGACTTTTATATACGCTTTGCAACTTCTATTAAAGTTGAATTGTAATTAGTTTAGTAGTTTTTAAGATATAGTAATTTGGCCTTAATTTAGCCTCTAAAAGCCCCTAAATTTTAATATCTTAAAAACTACTAAACTAATTACAATGCAACTTTAATAGTAGCCGCAAAGCGTATATGAAAGTCTAAATATAAATTATTAGAATTTATTATTGAGTGGTTGTTAAGATATTAAAGTATAAATTTTCTAATTTCTGGTGAGTTTTAATGTGGCCTATATGCTTGCGTGGCCTATATGCTTACCAACTACGTTAGTGATTTAAAAGGTATTAAAATATAGTATTATGCAATCCTGGCCTATAATTTAACTAACTATAATAATAAAGGGGAGAACAAGAAGAGTAATTTACATGCTGGATTTAATAGCAACACCAATTACTAGATCTATTTTGTCCTTATAAGCTATAGTGACTACTATTACGTGCTTAACAGTGTTGCCAATAATTGGGAGTAGAATAAGACCGATAAAAGTAGTAGAGATAGTGCCACTTGCCATAACCTCGCTAATGCTATTAACTATAAATTTAGAGTAAAAGGCGACTAAGGTGGTAGAGATTATAAGAGTAATAAGTACACCCCAGATCGTTAGTTAGGGCTTGTTAATCTTATTATCTTCTACTTCTGTGTTCGAGTTATACATAAGCTATTCTTAGTTTACTCTACCTCTGGATACGGCTGCCGTTCCAGCCCCAATTTGCGTAATTTTATAGAAAGCACTACCCCTCCCAACTTTAGAGGATTTGCGCTTAGAAACCTTTTAGCTAGGAGTATTATATATTTTGGTATATAACTTTAGTTAAAAGATAAGGTAGCAAGCATAGATAATTGAAAGAATAATAGCTGTTCCGCGTAAAAGCTCCTAATTAAGAGTAGAGCTATTAAAGTCTGTGGCTAAGTGGGTTAGTATCTATCTAAAGTCTAAAGTCCTTATTAAACTTATTTAATAGTATAGAATGGAAGACGGTTAGAATAATTAGGCTGCTAATATATAGAGCTAGAAGGCTGGCTGTAGTCTATGCGGCTATAATATTAAAGTACTGCTCTATTTGGTTAATGCCTCTAAAAAAGAAATATATTCTAAAAATAAGGAGTAAGTTTAAAAGCATGCTACCAATTAAGAAAGTCTTAATAATGGTAATCTTTTCCTTAACCAGAGCTTAAATAAAGACAATTAATTCTACAGCATTTTTATACTTGGGGTTAAATAATAACAAGATATAGAAGGGGCCTAAATATATATCTAAAGGTTGCGTTTAAAAGACTACTAAGTGTCTTACTAACGCGGAGAGTAATCTCTTTAGTAGCGTAACTAAGTATTACAGCGAGTAGAATAATGGCAATAAAATTAACAATAAATATGTCACGACCTTGCGCTACCCATACGTCGCTATGGGCTGGAGAGCTTATAAGACGTTTCCAACCGGCAGTCCCCCCAGTCGCGGGACACTGCTACCTTTTTGGAGGTTTGTATGGCCAGGTAGGTTGGAGCTTGGGCATAACAAAATATCGTAACGCTATTAATATTAAGATAGTTAATTATAAAACTAATAGAAATGGTAATTAGAAGAAGGTTTATCTATAAGCTAAATAGTATAGCGCGAATCTAGTATTTAATTGGAATTTTATAGTTTAAAGGTGCTTTCTACCTTATAGACTTTATAGATTTTTTAGTTTCCACGCAATCTAAGCCTTTACTCTCTTTAGTGCTCTTATATAAAAGGTTTTTAAACTTTAACCTATTATAAAAACCCTTTTAACTACTAACTAAGGTATTACCAGCAGTAGTTAACCCTTTACTAGTACCCTATAGTGACTAGGGGCTTTTATTATAAGGTATCTGCTAACTAGGGGCTATAAGTAGAGGCTTTTTAGTAGTTATAGAAGCTAGTGCAGTACTAGCATATTAAGGACTTAGAAACTCCTTCTTAGCCTAGTGGCTCTTTAGGCGCCTTTGCTCCTTAATTATAGGCTTAAAATATATTTTTAAGAGACTTTGTGGGCCTAAGCCGGACTCTTTATTAGGCTGTTTGGACTTTGTCCATATAAAGGGATTGTAATTTAGAATATCTCCATTAGTTGTCTAGGCTACTTAATAGGCTTTTAATTATATTAAATCTAAACATGCCATTATAAGCACGTTTTTAAAGTGCTTTTAGAGTGGGTACGCGCTAAGGACAGTCTAGAGAGTATATATATATAGTAAAGAGTAAGAATTCTAATGGCGAAGCCATAATAGCAATTACAAATGAAAAGCATTAGAGGCCGTAGAGTTGCCTTTATTTATTGCAAAACAGCCTATGGCCTTATTAAGCTCTATCTAGTTGGTAAATAACGGTTAATATAGTCCAAATAGTTGCCTAGATAAATGACTTTAAGAGTGGGTAAGTAATTAATAAACTTTATTTGCGCTTACAATGCCCTATTAAACTATAATCCTTAGCCTATAACCTATAACCCTTAGTCGCACATATAACCTATAATCCTAAAGCTTACTAACTTTATAAGTTTTAAAGTAACAATCCTATATATTTTCTCTATTATTTAATTCTTTCTAAAGTATAACTGTATAATAGATTTAATGCTAGATACCATAAATTTGTCACAGCGAAAATTACTACTTTATTGACTTAACTAAAGATCCCTAACTCCAGCTCTGTATTTAAGCGCTCCTATCCCCTCTAGTTATATTATACTCTATAGCAATTTTCTAGGTTCTCTACTTAGGTCTAACACGACCCTAAATAACTAGATATTTAACTAAATAAGTTCTATATTTAAGAAACCGGAACAATTATAACGTTAATATACATATATCCATTATTACCCTCCCTATTATCTCCCTCCTTCCTTCCGCCACTACCGCCCTAATTATCTCTATAGATGCGGGTCCTATTTACAGCTATACTATACCCGGCCTTCCGCTGCTTAATAACTACAATACTGCCTTAAATAATATATGCAACTAATGGTTTCCCTTTAGCATTAATAAATGCACTAAAGGGTCTTGTTTTGTTTATAATAACCAAACCTCCCTAGAGGTTAACCAAATAGTACCAACTTATAATAGCTAGACAGCTATAATAAGTTTTTAACTTTAGTTTAATAGGACCTTATAAAGCAAGGATTTCTATATTACTTATTTAGCCTTTACCTAAGGGCTGTTAACTCTCTATAAGATAAAAAACCAAATAGTTATTGCGGTAAAAGTTAGGGTTTAACTTAATATTCTGGGATATATAGTGCAAATATATATATAGGGGTACTAAGAACTAGCCTAATATGACCTACCTGTAATTTAAATCTTTAAATGGATTATTTAATATAAATTATAGCTATTTTGTAGGTAGAATTATTTCCCTTTATTTAGCATTAATTACTTTACCTAACTACAATTGCATTAACCTACGGCACCTCCTCTACCTAAAGTAGCGTAATATAAATTAGGCTTAAGAGTTGCAAAGTAGGTGGAATTACCTAAGCACCTTTTTAAGCTTCTAGCTTATCCTCCGTTTATTAAAAGTATAATCTAGTTAAATACAAATATCTCTAAAACGGGCTTCTTAATTACTATAACGCGTAATATTTTTAAGGCCTTCCTGTTAGCAACACTGTTTATAATAAACACTAAGCAATTTACTTTTTAGTTAATCTTTGCTAAAATCTAATAGCCGCATAAATCTAACGGCCACGTAACCCTAATGGCCCGCTTATAAGTAGATTAGCGTAAGTAGTAACGCAGACACTCTAGTGTTTGCCGCTTATACTAATTACCAGATTAAATAATACTTGGCGTATTCTTTATTAGCGCTATTAGACCGCGATTAACCGGTCCCGCTATATAGTCGCTAGCAAAATCGGCTTCTGCCCTAAATGCTTGCAGATTTTCTATCCTCCCTTCTTACCTTCCAACCCTTATAGTACTATATTTACGCATTCCCATAAGCGCTAAGAATGGGTTTACGTATATATATATATATATATATAGGGTATAGGCCGTTACGGAGCGCTAGCTAAATACTTCCTACCACTAATATACTTGCTCCAATTCAGAAGCCAATAATAACCTACTAGTAACGACGAGGGAAATATTAGGTTGTTGTAGACATATAAAGAGTAAATTAGCAGGAACTAAGTTGATATAAAGAATATAATAACCCAGAGGAGAAACAGTAAGAGATATAATATCTATTCTTTAAGATATACCACTTAAGGACATTTTCGGTATATATATATATACCTTATCTGCCCATCGAATTAATTCTTATAATAGCGGTCTTATGGGCCATCTGATATTAACTATATAACGCTGTCGCGCCGATATAGATAGATTACCTAGTTAAAAGCTAATGGGAACTTGTCTAAGCTTCTTCTTTCTCCTAAGCAAGAATAGTATATAGTTAAATATATAAATAAGCTTACCAATTAAGGGCTTCCTCCTACTAATATAATAGTACAAAACTTTGCATTTAAGCTTTTAAAAAAGCAGCCTAAAAATCATCGAGTTTTAAGATGGCTTAATTAACACCGCAACAAGCTATATACAAAATATCTTTCTACGGTAGACCTTGCTTTTAAAGCGTAAGATCGCCGAATACGATATTTAACCTCAAAATACCTATAATATGGACGAGAAGGGCTTTCCTATTGGAATTCTCTTAAAACTAAAGAGGATCTTCTTAAAAGATGTATAGAAGAAGACCTCTCTAATTGGCGCCGGCCAAGATGGTAATAGAGCGTAAATAACTATAATTATAACTATCTGCGCTAACGGATCAAACCTCTCTCCAGAATTACCCTATTAGGCACTGTTAGGTAATATTTAAGATTTATAGCTGCAGGATTTTAATCCAGAGGAATATCCAGCCTTCTTTATATCCTCCCCTACCAGCTAGACAAATGATAATCTTAAATATTCGTGGCTATAACAGATATTTAATCGCGAGATAAAGGTAAAAGTATGGTAGGGTAGGGATTAGAGGCTTCTCTTTATAGATGGTTATAGCTCTTATATTAATATAAGGTTCCTTAAGTAGTGCAAAAGCTATTAAATAGGGTTGTAAATCAATCAACCCAACTCAACTGAGGCTTCAAATTGATTGAATTGAAAGCTTTGTAAGCAGAGAGCTCAGTTAATTAAATTGATTGAATCAATATTAAAGTCTTGGCAACTGGTTCAACTGAGTTTAACTGGTGTAGTAGTCAGCAACTATCACGAGTTCTTGGCATGGAGCTGATGCAGGAGGACCTACCTAGTGACGCCTAAATCATTTCTTGCTGTCTTTCCTGTCGCCCGGCTCTCAATATAGGTATATCACGAGTCTTGGCATGGTATTGACTCGCCTTCCCGCATCAATATTGTCTCTTCCTTTGCCGGCCGCTTTAACTGCCTACCTACTCTATTAATAACGCCTTCCCTATCCCATGACCCTAGCGCTATTAAAGCTCCAATTATATTAGATTGTAGTCGTGCGTGATTGGCAGTGAGGAGTAAGTTAGTAAGGCTAAATTCGGTAGTTAACGCGTCGGTATTGCTAATTACACTATAATCTGAGGTGCGCTGGAGGTTGGTAGATACGGTAGGATCAGAACGAGCGGTAGAAAGGGCTGAGGTATTCGCTTGGCCATCATCTAACGCATTAGAAGCCACAGTAGTAGTAGAACTGATATCGTAGAATTAGGAGTAAGACTCGGGCGGCGATATGACGGTGTAAACAATGGGTGATGCTCGGGTAAACTATTTTTAGTAGGCGAGACTAAGAAGAATAAGGTTTAGAGCATTACTCTATGTTCTAATAATATTTTCTATAATATCAAAGCTTCAATATTCTTCAATCAACTCAACTCAATCGGAGCCTCCAAATTGATTGAATTGCCAAGCCAGTGAACTCTCAGTTGGTTGAATTGATTGAGTCTTGGCACCCAACTCAACTCAATATTGAAGTCTCGTTGATTTATTTGCAACCCTGCTATTAAATACTAGTTGCGGTCTTAATTAGTTTATTAGTAATAGCTAAGCACTTTACGCAATTATAAAAAGAGACTTCTTTTATCTATTTTGGAGGGCGTACGATAAAGCATTTACGGAGGATAATATATAAAGTAGGTGAAAGAAGACTGGTCTACGCCCTTTTATACCCAACGCCGTACTTATAGCAGTAGAAATATGCAACTTAGATAAGAGACCTTTATTAAGGGGGTCTTTTTTTTTAGCGCTCTTCGTAAGTAATTGGAGGAAGATTAGGGAACTTATATGCGATATAGTATAGGAAGCTTCGCCTCCTAATTTAAGAAGGCTGCTTAATACTGTAACGAATTTTATATCCAAAGTTTCTATACTTTGTTATAAGAATAAGTGACTTAGACGAGCAGTATTTAATAAGAAGAAGAAGAGGTAGCGAGGTAGGCCTCTGTTTAAGGAGCTTTGCGCTAATAACAAAGTAAAATATATGTCGAACTGGATCGGATTTCCTTACCACCATCTTGATACTGGCTTCAATCCTAGAATCCTATATCTCAATACCCACTCCTTACCTCGTATGTCTCCTTATATATCTCATCGAATGTCTTATTAAATGTCTTATCAAATATCTAAATACCTATTTCCATTACAGAATGACAACGTGGTTGTCATTCTATTTGCAACCTATTTGTCACCTATATAGTGCATATATAGAGGCTCTAGAAGCCCTCTTTAATAGACAGAGTTCTTATACCTTATTGTCTGGTCAACAATATACCTTCTTCTCTCTAAAGAAAATATAGCAAGCAAGGGAGCTCCGAGATAAAAAGGATTATAATAAGTATTAAGAGCAGGCTAAAAAACAAGACGAGAAGATTTAAAAGCAATTATAAAAGGAGGAGAAGAAGTGTGCGATTAAGCAGAGGAAACAAATACGCCTATAGTAGTAGCTTGCTCGCGGTAAGTAAGCCGAAGAAAAAAAGCGACAGAAGCAAAAGGATCAAGATATATATACGGCCAATCCACAACTTTAAAACAATATTGGGGAGAGCAAGAAGCTAAGGAAGAAGAAAGCTTTAACTACGGCTACTTCACAGGAGGTAGATTTAGTGGTTATATGTAATGCGGACGATATGGTGGTAAAATCTGAGCTAAGCCGCCCTTAGCGGCAGCGACGCCTCCTATGCTATTTAGATAATTACTAAATTAAGACAGGTTAAATTGCAGAGCTCTAAAGTCTATTATACTAAATTTTGATACGATTTGGATATTTATATATAGCTTAATAGCTTTATTTTTAAGGCTTATATTTTGTGCAGGAACTGTATACAATATAGGACCGTGCACGATCTAGGCGGTCACTAAAGTATTAGTTACCTTACCTTTTCCCTTATCTATAGTACTAGGTTTACTATTACCTCCTTGGCCTCTATTGCCTCTACTAGTACCTATAGTAGTAGTAGTCTAGTAAGGCATTTTTATAGCTATAGGTTTAACCATAGGCATAAGAGGGTGCTATAAAAGTATTAGCGTCTACTATAACGTTTACTATAACTATAAAAACTTACAGTAGGAGTTAGGGAATTATTCTTATCTTCTTCCCTAAGAAAAGGATTATATTCCTTAGCTACTTAGTTAAGGTCTAGTAATATATTATCTTTAAACTTACATCTAGCCTTAGTATTTCCCCTAAGTTTGCGTTTCTTAGAAGAAGATATATTTCCAGTAGCATTTTTAGAAAAATGTATATTCCCTATAGTATTCTTAGAGGGGGGCGCATTCCTAGCAGCTATACTCTAATTATTAATACTTCTATAGTTGGTAGCGGAGTTATAATCTTCCTTAGACTTAACCTTAGGACTAAAATAAATCTTAACTAAATCCCAATTTCTATTTTTAATCTTAGCTATATGTTTCTGCCTAAGAACAGCCTTCCTGTTATTAGAAGCAATTCTTTTAATATTCTTTTAGATCTCTTCCTATAGATAATATTAGCGCATACTAAAATAGCTACTATATAATATATAAAACTTATAGCAGTTAATAGAATGTTAGTTTAGGGGGGGTATCTTTATTATTTGAAATACTAAGCTTATAGGAAAACTCGCGAGTATGTTTACATGTAGGAGATTATAAGGCTAGCGGAAGCCCTATAGCTAATATAAGCTTTTTAGCCTTATAATAGTTATAAAAGGCCTAATACTATTTATAAATTAGCGTCTACTATAAATGCATATTAACTTATAGGTATCTTCTCTCTTCTAAAGCGAGAACTTAGGGTTATAGAAATAAAGCTTGCTGGGCGTATTAGTAAAAGTACATTAAAACTTATATTACTATAGTTATTAGCAAACAGAGACTTCTTAGCGGCAGATATAGATAACTCTAGAAGAATACTCTTAGTGGACTATATAATATTTTATCTAGAATTATTATTATAAGCATACCGAGAGCCATTAGCCGTAGCATCTTGAATATACTAGGGAGGAAGGCTAGGTAGAGTGGTAGAAGTAGTATTACTAGTAATAGTAGGATCTTAAGTAATAGGCTTAGCCTTATATAGCGTTATTAGTACTAGAAGGGGACGGTAAAAGCAATATAGTATTTTTATTAGAAATAGTCTTCTTTTTATATAGGGTGGCGGCGCCTAAGCGCGCAGTATATCTTAACGCACGTTAAGCTATACTGGCCATAGTAGTACCAAGCGTCTACTATAATTATAGTAAATAGAAAATTAGGTAGTATTAATTAGGTGTAATAAAAAGTAAATTTTAGAATTATTTATGTAGTTATAACTTATAGTGTGCGCATAGACCACTAGCTTAAATATTAAGTGAAATTAACCGTCTACTATATTATAGTAGATGCCTTCCTATATGGCTCTAAAGTCTATAATTAAGCTATTCCTTTTTAAAATATTAATAAAATGCGTTGTTTGCTTTTAGCTAGTATACTTAAGCCAAAAAAGATAAATCTTTCTATAATTTATATTAAAAGATAAGTTATATTACTTAAGAATAAAGTAAAATATACCCACTTTATTAATGTTTTATACTATATTATAAATTATAAAAATCTATAAAGTATTAATAGGGTACTAAAGGGTAAAAGACGAAAGATATATAGCTTAATCCGCAACGGATTTATATACTATAACGCTTCTAGATCACTAATATTACGCTACAGGCACTACGGACCCAGGAAGCTAGTAATAAGCCAGTTAGATTAGGCCCTATATAGCTACGTAAAATAGCAAGAAATATTAGACGCCGTACTAAATATATAGACTAGAAAGATAACTTATAGAAGATAGAATAGGAGCTAAAAAGGGTTGTAAACCCTTAACCGCAAAATATGGTATATAGAATATCTGTAAAGAAACCTATAAACCTCCTACTAGTTAATATCTGCTATATTGGCGCCGTAGAGTTCTACTAGAATTTAAAACGGCTTAATACCGTCGCTTTTATAACTAGTTTATATGAAATTAACCGGATAATTAAAGATAAGGAGGCCCTAGGCTATAACTAGCTTAGTAGGGAAAGTAAGCTTACTAATAAGGAGCTGGTAGAACAGAAACTACTCTACTAATACTAGGAATTTAAGGACGTATTCTCTAAGGCAGTATTTAATATACTCCCACCTTACTAACCATATGACTATAAGATTGAGATTAAGCTGGATAAAGAAAACACCCTTAGCTATAGCCCCCTCTACTAGTAATTTACTAATAAGCTATAGGCTACTAAGCAGTATCTTATTAATAACCTTAATAAGGGCTTTATTAAGCCTAGCTAAGTCCCCTTTACCTTACCTATTCTCTTTATAAAGAAGCCTAATAGTGGACTCCGTTTCTATATTAACTACTATAAACTAAACTATATAACCCGCAAAGACCGATATCTGCTGCCCTTACTTAAATAAATACTAGCCCGTATAAGTAAGGCTAAGATTTTTATAAAGCTTAATATCCGCTAGGCCTTTTACCAAATTAGGATAGACCCTAGATTTAAGAATCTTACTATATTTTAAACCCGCTATAGATTATATAAATATAAAGTACTACTTTTTAGACTAACTAACAGACTAGCTATATACTAGCGGTATATAAATAACGTACTCTTTAACTTTTTTAATAACTTCTATACAGCCTACCTAGACGATATTATAATTTACTTTAAGGATGAACTAGAATATAAGGAATATATCCGTGAAGTTTTATAACAGATTTATAAAGCTGGTCTCTAGGCCAATATTAGAAAGTTAAAATTTAGTATTAAGCGCATTAAGTACCTAGGATTTATTATTAGTACGGACAGAATTAAGGCAGACCCGGAAAAAATAGCTATAATTAATTAATGGGAACTCCTAATGACCGTAAAGGGGGTATAGTTATTTCTAGGTTTCTGTAACTTCTACTAACGCTTTATTAAAGACTATAGTAGGATTGCCTAGCCCCTTAACCACCTTATTAGAAAGAACTAACCTTTTTATTTTAATAATATATATAAAAAGGCCTTTAATAAACTTAAAAAGCGGCTAGTCTCTACTCCGCTACTGGTCCATTTCTACCTAAAATGGCCCTTAATATTAAAAACAGATGCTTTAGATAGTGTAATAGCTGCCGTCTATTCCCAGAAACAGCTAGATAGAGAATAGTACCCTATTATATACTATTTAAAGACTATAATAGATGCTAAGCTAAATTACCCTATCCATAATAAAGAGATGCTGGCTATTATCTCTAGCCTTTAGTACTAGTATGCACAGCTAAAGGGGACCCCTAAACCTATTTAGGTAGTCTTAGATTATAAGGCCTTGGAATACTTTATAATAACTAAAGCCCTTATAGCCTAGTAGGCACGCTAGGCGGATATCCTATTCTAGTTTAACTTTTTAGTTATATATAAGCTAGGCGTAACTAACTATATAAATACCCTTACTAGGCGTAAGCAAGACCTAGATAACTAGATAGCCGTAAAGATTATATTATAGACCTAGACGCTACTACGACTAGATTACCTTAACCCCTAAATATAGGCAGAACTAAATATAGACTCCATAAAGGCTAAGATGTGCTATATTAATACTATGGAACTTAACCTTATTAATAAGCTACTATAAGCGAATTGTACGGCCCCTTTGTTATAGGAGTACCGTAAAAAGTAAAGGACGTTACTAGCCTATAGTCCCTTAAAAACGGACTACTAAAGTATAAGGAACGGCCAGTAGTAGCTAAGGAATAGAACTTATAGACTTAGCTTATTACTAAAGCGCATACTTAGATCTTTACGGCCCACTCTGGAAAAAATAAGACCTATAAGATTATCGGCAACCATTACTACTAGCCTAGAATAGCTATAGATATTAATCGCTATATATAAAACTGTAACGACTACTATAGGTCTATAATTCTATAAAATAAGGCCCTAGGACTGTTAAAACAACTCCTAATACTAGAGCGCCCCTAGTAGTATATCTCTATAGGGTTCTATAAGCTACCTATAGACCGTAACGGATATAATATAGCTATAGTTATAGTTAACCGCTTTAGTAAGCGCCCATTCTTAATCCCTTGTTATAAGAATATTAATACTAAAGAGACGGCCTAACTATATATCTACCACGTCTACCGAATTTACGGACTACTAGATACTATTATATTCAATTATAGGCTATAGTTTATATCGGCTTTCTAGAACAAGTTTACCTAGATTTTAGGTATTAAGCTAAAGCTTTTTATAGTATATTACCCCTAGATAGACGGCTAGACGGAGATTATAAATTAGTATTTAGACTAAAGACTCCAACTCTTTATTAACTACTTTTAGGATAATTAAGCCGAACTACTACCTCTAATAAACTACGCCCAGGCTACCCTACCCTATAACTCTATAGGATTTGCACCTATCCAGCTAGAAATAGGGTATTTACTCTATATAAGCTTTAACTAGGAAAGACCGGAAGGGCTATAGACTATACGCGAAAAACTATCTTATAAGAAAGTATGGCATTACGCTAAACGCCTAGAAGAAGCCCGGAAAATAGCCCGTATAAACTTAGAAAAGGTATAAAAATTAATAGAACAGCAGGCAAATAAGCATAGGCGTAAGCCTAACTTTACTATAGGCGATAAGGTCTAGGTTATAATAAAGAACTAGAAAACAGAACGGCCTAGCCGTAAGCTAGACTATTAGATAGCAGGACTATATAAGGTCCTTAAGAAGAAAGGCAACTTATATAAAAGCTCCTAAATTTGATTAAGGTCTACCCTATCTTTTTGCTAAATAAGCTATAGAAAGCTATAAACAACCTATTACCTAGATAAAAGAATAAACCGCCTCTACCAATTTAAGTTAATGGCGATAATGAATAGGAAATTAAAGAAATACTAGCCTATAAACTTGTAAGGGGAACACTAAGTTACCGCGTAAGTTGGAAAGGATATAATCTAGACCCTACCTAGTACCCTACATGGAATTTTATAGTAGTCCCCACAAGTTATAAGAGTTTTATAGCCGTTACCCTAATAAACCTAGACCGCTAAAGTACTTAAATAAGCGGATAGAATGCTAGTATAGTAAGGATAATAGGTTGCCTATAGAGTATAAAGATAAGAACGCCCTATAGGTATAATACGGACATATAAAGCCTGAGGGGAGGCTTTTTTAGAGAGAGAGAGAGGGGGGGGGGGGGGGGGGGTAATGTTACGGTACTAGCAGAATACGGTAGAAAGCTGGCAGAATACAGCAGATTGTAGTTACGTGACTAGAGGATCTTATAAAACTTCGAGCAGTGGTTCCGTCCCTCCTCTTTCCTTTCTTTAGCTTTAGATACTCGTTTATAGACAATCCAATTATATAGGCTTGCATGCGTCCTTCTTGCAGTGCTCGTGCCTCGATTGACTAAGTCGCTAATATATAGTAGCCTAAGATAAACGGATAATATCTAGTTAAGAGGATTATAAGACACTTAAACTTGGCTAATATAATATAGGTTCTATAGGTTTTAGGAGCTTTAGGTATAAACCTTAGTATCTCTTTAGATAAAAATCTAATAGAATATTTAAATATATATACGGAGATTAATACTTAACACTTAAATATTAATTAGAGCTCTACCCTAGTCTTAGTTAAGTTAACAAATAAGTAGAATACTAAGAAATATTAAATACTAACCTACTAAAGCTACGTCATATCTAAACCTAAGGGCGGAGATTAAGCGCTAGGCTATAGGTTCTAAGCTACGCTTAGTTTAGAGAGCAGAGATTAAATATTAGGCTATAAATTCTGGGCCGCACCTAATTTAGAAGGCAGGGATTAAGTATTAGCACGCAAATTCTAAACTACGCCTAGTTTAGAGAGCGGAAATTAAGCATTAACAAGGCCATGTTAATTTGCAATAACTATACGCGGAGATCGCTACAGAGATTAAACACTACGCTATAGACTAGCGCCACCTATATTTAAGCTAACAATACTATTAAACTTCTACTATAGAGCTTAAAGGCTATACTATGGACTAATATCTAGATTATTCTAAGATATAAACTAAGGTAACGGAAAATTATAAGAATAGTACAAAGCTATATTATAAAGCTGTTAAGAACAATAGAGGCGCTATAGGGAGTTATTAGGATGCCAAAGGTTAAGTTAAGGGTACTGCAGATATATACTAGACGATTTTTAAGCAGGCAGCTATGCATCTAAAGTATACGGATATTAAACGTTAAACTATTAAGGTAACTGCGGTAGAGTAGTATATATAGTTTAGGACTAGTTTATCTATAAGTCTTAAGTTAAATTAGACGAAGATATTTAAGACTTAGTTATATCCCTTAGCGAGCTAGATGCTAATAATAGCTATAAGGGCTATAATACTTTAGTTTGCAATAGTTAATATACTAATAGGTCCCTATTAACCTATTAATAGTAAAGGCGTCTATAATAAGCCTCTAGATATAAAAATATATCTATTAGATTGTAACGCAGCCTATAAAACACTAGGACTAAAGTATTATGTTTCTTCTTTATAATTAAAGCGGATAAATATATCCACTTTATCTCCTAGGAAGCTATAATCCCATTTAGGCAATATCCGCTTAAGGCCCTTATAAGTTAGCAGAGGTTAAATATAGAGTATACGGATTTAATTATTAAATATAATATAACTAGAAATTAAACTCTAAACTATATCCTAGTATATTATATTAAGCTATCCTTTAATCCACTTCTTAATACTTATAAATAGATCCTTTAAGTACTTACTCTTTGTAATATTCCTAGTATATAGTATAATAATATTATACTCCTTATAAGCCTGCAATAAATTATTATAATTAGAGCAATAGCGCGGACCTCTAAATAACGGACTCCTCTCCTTATACGGCTTAAGCAGAAGATTGCGTAAATATCTAGTAGCTTTATTTACGAGCTCGTATAATATATCTAGAAGTGCCACCCATTTCTCTATATTAGTCTTTAGCCTCTTTAGTTTCTCTATAAACTTAATTAATAGGGCTAATAATATTATATTCTTATTTAGTATTTAATTCTCCTCCTCCCAAGTAAATACCTGTAAGATAATATTACTATTAACTATAATAAATAAAGCTAGATCGCTAGCGAAATCCGCTACCCTATCCTCCTATATTGCCTTCTTAGTAGTAATAAAGTTACGCCTAAGCCGGGTAGATAGAGGGGCTATAGGCTTTTAAGATTTTCGCTTTAGCGGTATAATATCTATAAGAGCACCCTTATACCAGTCTTTAATAAGGATAATTATATATCCAATAACACTATTACGTTAAGCAGCCCATCTAAATCGCTACAGTATTATATTTAGGCTTTTATTACGATAATAACCATATATAATAGAACGGATAATATCTAAAATATCTATACTATAGGCTAGGGCGTCTAACGTAATAAGAATATAGGTAGGTAAGTCTTCTATATAGAAATTTTAATACTCCTTACTCTTATTATATTTGGATAATATCGTATAATAACTCCGCACTGCTATTTTAACCTACTTAATAGTATAGCCCTTAGTTATAAGCCATAAATAGATAGTGTTTATATACCTATAAATATAATTTTTAGTATAAAGGAAGATAATCATCTTAGGAATTAATTTAGGACTTAAAACCTTTTATCCCTTTAGCTATATAATACCTTCTACCGGATTTTAGACCCGCCCAACTAATTAATAAATAGAGGTAGTAGATATTTAACTAGAAGATACGGATATCCTACTAGGCGCTATAGGTGTTTAGCTAGATAATATAGATATTTTATTAAAACCTATAGATATCTAGCTAAGGGTCGCGGATATATTACCCTCCTCTACTTTCTTCTTAAATGCCTCTTTAATAACAAAGAATAGTACCTTATAATTATTCTTATCCCTCCTCTTAATATAGCCTATAATAATAGATAGGTCAGGCCGATTAATATCTATTTATTTAAGATCTGTTATACTCCAATAAAACCCTACTAGCTTTATTACCTTTATATATCTCTCCTTATTAAGGGTTATAGTATATATAAACCACCACACTGTCGGACTAAGTAGTAATTATATCTTAAAGAGCTACGTATAATAGGGCTAAAAGCTCTTACCCCAGTTAGTAACTAAATAATACTTATTAATTACTACTAAGGAAATATATAAGCGAAAAGCGGGCTAAATAAGGATATAGTGGAACCGTTTACTTAATATTAACTCTAAGGATACTAAAATATGCATAAACCAACCCGCCTTAATATATTTTAGGATATCCGTATACGCTTTTATTACCTTCGCATATATAAATACTGGATTTACTCCTAGAATAGCCTATATCTTTAATAGCTGCTCCTCTCTAATTATGTTTAAAGGTAACATAATAATAGCAATAAAAGCTTAAATTAGTAATAGAATCACCTATATTATTATACTCTTACCCTTTAACGTCTTTACTACTAAAAATAAGTCCTTCTTTCTATATATTACCTGCCTTAACACATTAATTTAACTAGGTTGTCCGCTATACGGATATATAAGTTTAATAGCTCTATCTATCACGCTTAACTATTTCTCCTTACTTGCCTCCTGTAATGTAACGGGACTAGCCTAGTTATAGTAGGAATGTCTCGGTAAAACACTCGACAAGATAAACTTAACGCTTTGACCAAATTCTGCCGAATTCTGCTAGCTTAATCGACTTCTGCCAAGTTCTACCAGATTAATCGAATTCTACCAAAGTCCGTCCGCGTGTGCACGTGCGCACGCATCAACCAAGACCCCTAACTATTTAATTATAAGATTCTCTGGTTATTCCCTTCTCTTCTTTATACAACGTCTTATTCTCTTAAAAAGCTATATACCCTTAGATTTAGATAGAATTTATATTATTCCTTTAAATCTTCCCCAAAGCCTCTTCGCGCCCTTATATTACGTTGCGTTAAAAATAACTACTATTAAAATGGCAAACAAACCCGAATCCTCTTTAATAACTATGAGTATTATATCCCTAGTTAGGGAACAGTTAACTATAATATAACAGTCCTTTATAGATGCCTTAGCTTAGCAGCAGGCTGCACTAGAAGCCTAGCATTAGCAATTAATAAAAGCACTCCGTAAAGAACTCTGTAACGTCTAAGCATTTATGTTAAAGACCCCAACACCGCCTATAAACAAAATTAACATAACTATATTTAAACCTGGCCCGTTAAATACAAACCCTAAACCAGTAACGGTAGCTTAACCTATACCTATAACAAACCTAGTACCTACCGCGAAATTAGAAAAGCTTCCTCACCCTCTAATATTTAATAGAAATTAAAATAACCTATATCCCTTTATAACCAAGCTCCGTCTTAAACTTTTAATAAACTATAACTAATACCCTACCAAAGCTAGTAAGGTTAGCTATGGAATATCTTATTTAAGCAAAGATGCTACATAAACTATGGACCTATTCTTCTGTAATGGCACCTTCGTTAATTTTAAAACCTTTATCTCTCTGCTAGAATAAACATATAATAACGCCAGCCGTGAACACACCGCTATTACCAAACTTAAAAACCTATAATAACGGAACCGAGACTTTATAAGCTTCTTTTCAGAATTTTTAGGCCTTATTAGCGAACTGGATTGGAATAAAGCCGTTAGAGTTACTGCTCTTTAACAAGCTATTTTGGATAAAATTAGAGCATAGTTAGTAGGTAGAGAACTGCTAAAGGACCTACCTAAATTTGCTATAATATGTTAACAAATCAATAAGGACCTTTAATATAACAAATAGACTCGTTCTCTAAAGCCAACCACACCTTATATTTAAAGCTCTATAAAACCGACATATACCCCAAAGCGCGACCCTTCTTTAAAACCTACGCACAACCCTATGGACCTTAACGCCACTTAATCCTACGCACCCTTAGGAACTAATAAACGAAAAACTCAAGCCACAAATAGAGAATGCTTTAGATATAGTAGAAAAGGATATATCTAAAGGAATTACCAAACTCACCCTTTTAAAAAAGTCCGCTATAGTTCCTCCTAGTCTTTAAATCGCACCTACTCCTTAAATCGCACTTATTCTTTAAGCCGTACTTACTCCTTAACTTGTACTTATTCTATAAATCATACCTAGTTATTATAAAGCATCTTACCCTTAGTTAACTTAGAAAACGAATCATCCTAGGGCTAAGTCACGCCTTAAGATAAGAAGTAGAAGAGTATAAGTATCTAGGCTCTTCTAGCGCTAATACACAACACAACTCCCTTAATATACTTGGTAAAATTCAAATACTTAAAAAATAGAAGGAGGTACAAATCCTTATAGACAGCAGAGCCACCAGTATGGGCTTTATTAATATAAACTATGCGAAAACCTAACGCCTAAATTTAAAGAAACTTAATAAGCCCTAAGGCCTATAAGGCTTTAATGGCAAACCCTTAATATATAGCAAATTAACACACTACACTCTTATAAAAATGCGGATGGGCAAACACCTTAAATATATTTCCCTATTTATAACACCCCTAAAGCAATATAAGATAATACTTAGACATAGATAGCTAAAACAATACAACCCTTTAATTAGCTGGGTTAAAGAAATACTAAAGTTCCATATAACCTACTGCCGAAGTTATTACTTGAAAACCCATTTGCCCTATAAACATGCACATAACTATTTAAATTTAAAATAATATAAATTACCCTTGCCATAAACCTTAAACCAATATAATAAAGCTATAACTGCCAATTGTAGTAAAGAATATAAAGATGTTACGTCAAAACCTCTTAAAATTTATATAATATAGGCCGCATCCTTTATCTTGTTAGTAAAAAGACGAGATTATAAAATCTTTGCTATAACCATAGAAGACATTAAGAAAGCACTAGAACTAAAATAGTATATTAATCCTCAATCTCTTATACCTAAAGAGTACCACAATCTAATTAACAAGTTTAAAAAATGATTTACAGACCAACTAGCCCTACACTAAGATAAGTACGATTTTAAGATAGAACTTAAGCCTAGTATAACACTAAAGTTCGGTCCGCTATACGGTATATTATAAGAAGAACTGCTTATAATACAACAATACCTTAACAAGCATCTAGAAAAAGGATTTATTTGCCCTAGTTAATCTCTATTTGCCTTACCTATACTATTTATTAAAAAGCCAGGAGGAGGCTTAAGATTTTATATTAATTATTAAGCTCTAAACACAATTATAATTTAAAACTAATATCCAATTCCCCTAATTTAAGAAACGCTTAACCATTTAGCAAAGGTACAGTACTTTACAAAGCTTAACATAGTTACTGCCTTTAATAAAATCCGTATATATAAAGAAGATAAGAAGTATATAGCTTTTTATATATAATAGGGACTCTTTGAATACCTAGTAATGCCGTTTAGCGTAAAAAATAGTCCTAGTATGTTTTAGTAATACGTCAATAATACGCTTCGTAAATTCCTTAATGTATTTGTTGGTATCACCAGGGATACCTATTTGAATAGGTCGGAGTCGTAGTCAAACAGTCTTTGCTGGTTGATACGATGGTTGATTCTTGATTGTTCTAATAAGGAAGGGCGAGGAGCTTAAGGCTCCTCGCCACACTAGTGCCGCGGGACACGTGACCACGTAACCACGCGACCACGCGACCACACGTGATATTATCCCAACACTGGCAATTCTTCTTTTGTGGGTTGCCTGCGTGACTATGCCGTTCTAACCACTTAACTAGTGTAACAAACATCAATCCTCCTTACTTACTATTGCTATTGCAATATAAGTCTCGCTGTCCTAAAATCTGCTAAAGAAATGGTAGTTAGCCAAGTGGTAAATCTTAAACTGTTATAACCTCAAATTGCCACATCTTCTACTCCCTCTTTACCCATCCTTCACGGTACCCTCTACGAGGGCCTCCTCCGCGGTAGCCAGAGCCTCCACGTCTATCCTCGCTGCCACGGCCTCGTCCATACCTACTTCATCCATAGGAGTAATCAGTCCAGTACTGGCCGTTATTATAACTGTCGTATTCGCCGTAATCGAGCTCCTGCTGAGGGTAGTTATTAAAGTAGAATTGCTGTGCCTTATGCAAGTAAATAGCGGTGCTAATTGCAGGTCTTAAGTCATATAATCTTCCAGTGATTTTGCTGTAATAGAAGCTACTAGCATAATTTTTGAGCATAACCGAAAATGTACTGTAATATTGAACCTCTGGCAATTCTTTCTTTTAATGTTGAACCTCTGGCAGTCCAATCTTGTCGTAAGCATTCCACTATCCGTATTGCTGATATGGCGGGTGGGGTTGCTTGTTGCGTGGTAGTTGCGGAGGTTGTTGCGGAGGTTGCTGTGGAGGTTGCTGTGGAGGTCGTTGCGGTGGTTGCTGCGGAGGTTGTTGCGGAGGTTGTTGCGGAGGTTGCTATGGAGGTCGTTGCGGAGGTTCTTGTCGAGCTTGCTGCTGGTGGGTTGGGATATCATTCACAGATCTGGCTTGTTGTGCCAGTTATCTAGTCGCGGTAGGGGTTAGAGGAAACATCTTGGCGCTTAAGTTAAACGAGGTTGAGAATCTCTGGTGGGACGGAGCTTGAGGCACGGGTTGAGATACGGCAGCCTGAGGAACTTAAGGCTAAGGAACTTAAGGTGTTTAATAGCCTGAGGTTGTCTATGGTGGTTCTTATAGAGCTTGCTGCTGAGATTGCTGCGGAGATTCTTGCGGAGGTTAAAGCGTCTCTAGTAGTGTACTGCTTGAATTCCAGCGTAAGTTAAGCTTCTTCTAGTGCTTAATCTCTTGTGGAGTCCATTTGTGTTCTTCTTTTACGTTAATGACATGCTCCTAAATATTATCTCTAATAACGCCCCCATCTATAGGGACAAATACTCCATTCTCCTAAAGGAAATTACGGAAGTCTTGTACAATAACCTTCTTCGCGAGAGCCTATATTTCCTTTATCCATCCAACAAAGTCCTCCTTCATGCAGTATTATAGCATGGTGTTGTTGTATTTGCTGTCTTTATAGTGTGCTATGCGGTGTAATAAGAATCCGTTTAGGTCCTATTGCTCGGCGTTTATAGGGTTAATATCTCTGCTCCATGTCTCTGGGTTAATGTTGTTCTCGTACTTCTTTGGATAGATTAACGCCATAATAGCTAGGGAAGAATGAGGAAAATAAAGGTTGTTTAACGTGTAGTTAGGTATTAATTATAATCTTAAGATCTGCGAAGGTACACGGAGGGTATTAAGGTAGTTGTCGAAGCGGAACTGCCGATTTGTAGAAGTAGAATCGACGGGGTGTTATACATCAAAGGTAGGTAGGGTTTCGGTTTTATAGAATCTCATAGGTTTGCTGTTAAAAGGTAGGCAATTTAAAATATAGTCGACGCGTTTTGGACGTTGACTTAGGACTGTAGGTTTAGTAACACTTCTGACCTAAAGTACTCGACCAAGTCTTCGTAAACGTGGTTGTTCTGCGTAATAGACGCAACTTAGTATCTCCTAGTACTCAGTGACACTTCTATTACTGGTTTTCCGTAAGTCTAAGTTAGCACAGTATCGCCGGGATCCATTCCATATAAGCGCATATAGCACCCCTGCACGAGACTGTCTTTTCTATCGATGACCTTGCTGTTCTGTGGTATAATAGTGAAGTTAACCACTGATTAGTGTTGGTATTACCAGGGATACCTATTCGAATAGGTCAGAGTCGTAGTCAAACAGTCTTTGCTAGTTGATACGATGGTTAATTCTTAATTGTTCTGATAAGGAAGGGCGAGGAGCTTAAGGCTCCTCGCCACGCTAGTGCCGCGGGACACGTGACCACGTGACCACGCGACCACGCGACCACACGTGATATTATCCCAACAGTATTCGTTACCACGTATATTAATAATATCTTAATCTACTTATCCTCGCTTTCTAAACATTAAAAACACGTTAGAATGGTTTTTAAACGCCTACAAGATGCGGGCTTATAATGCGATATTAAGAAATATAAGTTCCACGCGTCTAAGGTTATATACTTAGGCTTAATTATATCCCGTAACGGAATCAAAATGGACCCTAAGAAAGTCGCCGCGATTATAAACTGGGGAAGCCCTAGCAACATATAAGACGTTTAAGAATTTCTAGGATTCGCAAACTTCTATCGTTAATTTATTAACTACTTCTCGGAAATTACCTAGCTATTAGTAAACCTAACAAGAAAGAATATAAAATTTAAATAGACTACTAAATGCGAACAAGCTTTTAACGACCTAAAGTATTGTTTTATAACTACTCTAATTCTTACCTACTTTAACCCTAATCTTAAATGCATTGTTAAAACAGATTTGTCTAATCATGCACTAGAAGGAATATTATCACAATATAATAAAAACGGCGAGCTACGTCTAGTAGCCTTTCTCTTTTAGAAACTTACCCCTACTAAATCGAACTACGAGATATACGATAAGGAACTGCTTGCAATTGTTAGATACTTTGAACAATAGCGTCCCAAGCTTAAAGGATTATTATTCCTAATATGCGTATTAACGGACTATAAGAACCTGTAGTACTTTATAACTATAAAACAATTAACGCAGCGCCAAATTCGTTAGGCCAAATACCTCTTATGATTTAACTTTAAGATTATGTACCAACTAGGCAAACTTAATCAGAAGCCTAATATATTAACACAATAATTACAGGACCTACCTGCAAACGCTTTAGACAAATGGATTATAAATTAATTACGGATCTTACTGCCCCCTAAACATTTTAAAAAGCTACATCCTATATTCCTAGATGCGGAACTCAACAGAAATAAATTAGAAGTTAATAAATAGGAAATAGAAATTAATAAGCTAATAGAATACAAATATAAGAACAACACATGGATAATAGATATAATAAAAGCAATTTAAACAGGAAAACAATAGCATAAGGATATTATACTTACTAAATGCGAAATTTGAAACAATCGATTATACTATTAATAGAAGATAGTAGTTCCGAATTCCGAACCTTTACAATTTAAGATACTTAATTTCGTACACGACTCCCCTATAGTAGGGCATCCTGGCCATATAAAGACCTATAAGATTGTTTAATAAGTATACTACTAGCCTATAATATACAACTACGTACAAAAATACGTTCAAGCATGCAGGATATACGTGCATAAAAAGACCTCTTATGTGAAGAAGCAAGGAGTACTTTAACCGCTACCAATTCCAATGCAAAGATGGCGCGACATCTTAATTAACTTTATAGTCAACTTGCCTAGCAGTAATAGGTTCATAAATATTATAGTAGTTGTTAACCACCTTATAAAAATGCGACATATAATTCCTATAGACTTAATTAATATAATATCAGTAGCCAAATGTTTTGTTAAGCATATCTTTAAGCTACACGGACTTCCTAACTTAATAATATCCAACTGTAGAAGCTAGTTCGTTTCAGACTTCTAGCAAGCTCTATATAAATAATTAAGTATTTAAATACGACTCTTAACTGTATTTTATCTAGAGACAGATAGTTAAACTAAAATTGCGAACGTGATTATAGAACAATACCTATAAATATACTGCTCCTACCTGCAAGACAACTAGGAAAAATGGCTGCCTTTAGCTAAGTTTACTGCGAATAATACAATAAACGTATTAATAGGCGTAATGCTGTTCTACGCGACCTATAGACAAAACCCTTAACTTGGATTTAAACCACAACCTAAAATCAACATAATAGGACCCACGATTAAACGGATCCAGTTAATTAACGCGCACAACTTCGCTAATTAAATAAAGCAGTTAACGGAACTGTTATAAAGTAAATTAACATACACTTAAATAGTATAGGAATGGCATATAAACAAAGGACGAGCTCCCATATGGGACTTTAAGGAAGGTAACATAGCTTACCTAAATATATAAAACATACAGACTTAACGGCCCTTAAAGAAACTTAATTGGAAGTTTGCGGGGCTATACCAAATTAAGAAGAAACTAAGCCCATACGCCTATAAGCTTAAACTGCCAACTAAGATGAAAATACACCCAATGTTTTATATAAGCTTGTTGCAACCTTTAAAAGATAATCCTATAACTTATAAAGTACCACCGCCACCTCCCATAATTGTTAATAATAGTAACGGTTCTTACTTTATTAACTTAATTAATGATATATAATAGAAACCATAATCTAAACAATTTAAACTTCTTATTAAGTGGGAAGGATATAAAACATGAACCTAGGAAACCTATAATTAGATTAAGGCCAACGCGCCTTCCCTAGTAAAAGAATTCCATAAGGACCATCCTTTGCGGCCTACTCTGGCTAGATGGACACGATATAAAGGCAAACAACTGCCACCTAATATAAATACACAAAACTCGAATTTAAAAAGAACTCGAAATAAGTTATAACATTTATAACATAATTACGTGATACGTAAGATATTAAGGAACTTTAACCAGTGGTTAAAGTTGTCTAATTAGTTAGATTTACCTTGCCAAGACCGCCACCTAACGCGAAAATACGACATATAATAAAAAAAATTATAAATTCTTAACCAAATTGAATTATTTTGAACCTTTAGCTAAAGGGGGGGTACTGTAACGGGACTAGCCTAGTTACAGTAGGAATGTCTTAGTAAAACACTTAATAAGATAAACTTGACGCTTTAACCAAATTCTGCCGAATTCTGCTAGCTTAATCGACTTCTGCCAAGTTCTGCTAGATTAATCGAATTCTACCAAAGTCCATCCGCGTGCGCATGTGCGCACGCATCGACCAAGACCCCTAACTATTTAATTACAAGATTCTCTGGTTATTCCCTTCTCTTCTTTACATAACGTCTTGTTCTCTTAAAAAGCTATATACCCTTAGATTTAGATAGAATTTATATTATTCCTTCGAATCTTCCCCAAAGCCTCTTCGCGCCCTTACACGTAAGGCCAGAAGCTTATCTTATATATTCTATAACTGCCTCTCTAATAGGGACGTAAGATCCTCCCGTATATAATTATCCAGTTTCTATAAGCTCTATAAGGCCTACTAGCGTTCCCATTTAACTATAGTCTTCTAACCTTAATAACTAATGCTTTTCTTCTAAGCTATAGTGGTTTTCTATACGGATATAGCATCTAGTAGTTATAGAGGCACTTTAGGCCAAGGGAGGATATTTTTAAAGAAGGACCCAACTATAGTACCTACTAAGTGTTACAATAGCATTAAGTAGTAGATATCTATATATCTGTATAGTTTTATCTATATTAGTAGACTATTTAATAAGATATAATATATGCTTATACTTTTAATAACGCGTTTTTTAACTTTAACGAAATTAATATTAGGACTAAGCAATAGCCGTATAATAAAATTCATACCATTTAGAAGCCCTAAGTCTTAAATAAAAAGTGACTACGTGTAGTAATAATAACGCGTTGTGTAAATGATTAAATTAGATTTCCGCAATCTCCGTTTTGCGGATTTTGCTTAACGTGGGTGATAGGGTTATGACGGCGATAGGGTTATGACGGTCGGCTACCACACCAAAATACTGCCAAAATACCTCAGAAGTAGCCGTTTGGTCGTGCACGCCGTCGGGTCGTGCACGCAGTCGTATCGTGCACGACCCAACAACTATTTCTAAGGCATTTTGGCAGTATTTTGGTGTTCCATCTACATTGGGAAGGCGGTGGTAGCCGACCGTCATAACCCTATCGCCGTCATAACCCTATTACCCACGTTATGCTTTTAACAAAGCTCGCCAAAGGTTCTCAGACGTTTACCTCAGCAAAGCTCAGACCGGAGAATCAATTAGCGGACATACGTATATCCGCAAGCGGATATCGCTAACCTTTTTTGTTAAAAAGTTGATTCTATGGTCTGAGAGACTTTCACAAGCGATCCGACTTGTTTTGTATATAGAGCAGTTACCTTTTTTAACGAAATTGATCTACACCTCCACAACAGCTATTATTTTAGAAATACCGTTAAATTAATCCGCAGAAGCAGCTCTATAATTGATAAACTTTTGGGCCTTATATATACACCCATCGTTGCGACGTCCGTCGTGGCATTCGTTTCCTAAATTTGTATAGGGAGATATATAATCTTTAACAAAGTTAATAAGCTACCTACGTAATATCTAGGGCTGCATATAGGCTTAAAATAATTGTAAGAACCAGCTCTATAATAAATTAATTTTTGGGCTTTATATATACAATATCTATTACAATATCCGCTAAGTCGGAGGTCTTAATAACGGTTTTTTTTTTTTAGCGAAAATGATCTTAACTTTAGGCTATTATAGGCTAATTTAGACCTAATATTTATAAAATATTAGGTCGTCTCTCTAATCGATGAACTTTTAGTAGTATTTTAAGCCGTTATAGTTAAGCGATTCAGCCGCGAGTGTAGGGGGAATCATAAAAAAAGTCGGATTTCTTAATAAACGTTGTGAAAGTCCCTCAGACGTGATACTGGTGGAGCACCACGAACGTGGTTAGTCACCCGCTTGCGGGCCGATTGACTCCGCACCAACAGAATCACGTCTGAGCTTGCTGAGGTAACTCAGACGTGATTTGCGAGAAGGAAGACGGCCCGTCTGTTATTCCGACGCTAGCCAAAAAAAAATCACGTCTGAGCTCGCTGAGGTAAGGATGGTTGTGCCCGGAGACGCTCCGGGGAAAGGGGGAGGAGCGCTGGGTGGCGCTGATTGTGGATGCAAGCAAGGCTGCTGGGAGGTCGAGCTGGGGCAAGCCGAGTGGGGGGGTGGAGGGGGAACCTCTGGGCGAGCACTTACGGCTGCTGGTCTTGTCGCCAGCAGTCACTATGGGCCTAAATTTCTGTTATTGGTCCACGTATATAATGCATGCCCATCCACCTTACTGGTTATTAAAGAAAATGGGCCCCGCAGCCGACAAATCACAGTAAAAGTATGCAATCCTGTTTTAGGCCCAGGCGTCTGTCAGCTAAGAAAAAGACTGGTATAAAAATTACCTTTGGACCCTTCCAGAACGACATAAAGCCTTTTACCTCGCAAACACACCTCGTAAACACACCTCAAAAAATAAAAAACTGCTGAAATATCTCCAAATCTCTTGCTCAACATCCAAACAGCAATGCACTTTAAACTCCTCTTTACCGCCAGTGTTTTCTTCTCTACTGGGCTAGCAGGACCAACAAAACTAAGCCTTAACAAGCGCGATTGCGACTATAGCGTTAACTGCAACTGTGTGGGCGCGACTACCGACCTTTATTGCGGATATTGCTGTGAAGTTCAGGGCCCTATTGTCTATGGCGCGGATGTATATCAATGCAACAGCGATGGTTCTTGCTGTGATTTTGGGAATCGCGACAGTTGCGCGGCAGGACAACTGTCAAAAGACCCTTCCCAGTGTGGCTTTGAGAATTCTTGAGGGCAAGTTAAGTATAAGGAATCCCTAGCATTGTGATAAGAAATCATTTTTGCTAATGCATATCCGCAGCCCAGAAATATACTTGTTAATATTTAACGGAACGAAATTGCGGTGGAGTGTAATGGTCTTTCCGACTTAGTCGACCTGCCTTTGCTAAAAAATTGCTTTTAATCACGGATAACTTCTTAACGTGTTAATTTCTATCGCCACGGCTTATTTTACTCTGATGATATTCTTTTTTTTTTTTTTCCAAGTCGCTCTTAAGGCTTTACGAGTTCCGGACAGCTCGTGCACGCGGACGGCTCGTGCACGATTTCTTGGCCAAATGTATTGCCAAACTTGAGGCTCTACAAATCGCAATACAATGTTAAATTGCATTAAATTTGATGAACTGGATCTAAGGATAAAAGAATGAATGAAGCTATAGAATCTAACTACGAGGAATATAGGCCTTAATATAGGCCTATATCTACGGGGTCCGGGGTGACTACTACGGATACCGAAGTGGTTGCCGCGGAGACCGAACGGGAAAAGGGAGTCTGCTTATGTAAGCAGGAAACGCGTGTAGACGTATGTGGAGGACTCTTCCAGAACCATCATCACACCCCCCAGTACTCCACCAAAACAGAAGCAGACCCTTCCTAAATTAGTATTAAACTTGTTAATACATAAAAGAAACACCTCATAATCCTCCAAGTATATTATGGGTCCTTTTTGACCTCTCCCTGAGCTGTGATCGATCTCCCATTATAAGCTCTACATCGTTCTCATCCCCCATTTAAAAGTCGTCAGTATTGGTCAGAGTCGTCAAATGGCGTACCCTCCGAGGTTTTACCAACCTGTATACAATTTCCTACTTAGGTTTAGTGTCTATATCACATCAAACAAGGCCCAGCTGCTTAACAAAGTTCCTAAACTGAACCGTCAACAGTGGCTTCATAAGACCGTCTGCCACCATACTGCTCGTAGGAACGTGCTATAGGTGGATCACGCCGCTTTAAACCTTGTCATAAATATAGTGCCAATATAGCTCAAAGTGCTTAGTGCGCATGTAGTAGTCGTCGCTTTTAGCAAGGCTAATAGCTGGTTAATTGTCGCCATATAAATATATCAGTAGTAGATCCTTTCCGGTATAGCCCAAATTAGTAAGCAATCGGCGGAGCCATAAGGCTTCCTTAGCCGCATGCGTCATCGCTACATACTCAGCCTCCGTGGTAGAGGTTATAAGAATTGACTGCTTACTCAACTTATATAAAACTGGGCCACCCACTAGCTTATAAATATAGCCAGAAGTTAACTTCCTATCAACCGCATCTACAAACACTGCATCGCTATAGCCGTGTAGCTGTAGGTCAGGTATATCACCTAGTAAGCTTCCGCTATATTCCCTATTGCAATTAGGGGTGGTATGGTCCGTAGCTAACGCCTCAGCAAAGGCCTTCAGAGGTAGCTGTTGCCCTTAGGGTAAGCCAAACTCTATACCTAGGTCAATCATTCCTGCATAGTAAGCGAGTATCTGCATCGCGGCTTCCATATATAGTTCAGTAGGGTTGTGTAGGAACTAACAGAGCTTTCCTACAGCCCAGGCCACATCAGGCCAAGTCCAATTGCATAGATAAAGTACAGAGCCTATTAGCGATTAATACCGTTTTACCAGCTCCTGCGGAGCTTGATCCTCAAGCTCACGTGGCTTAAAGTCTACCACAGAGGGGTAAATTGGTGTAGAGGCCGGTGCGCAGTCCTCTATATAGAATATATACAGGATCTTCCTAATATAGGCGTCCTGTACCAATCGAATTAATCGCGCCTGGCGGTTCCTTATAATTCGAATACCTAGGTAGTACACAATTGGGCCTAAGTCTCTCACTTTATACTTATTCCTAAGTGCTTCTTTAAGTAGTTCAATAGTCCGTATATCTCGTCCAATTAAGATAAAATCGTCAACGTAGACAATAATAATTTAGCCGCTTTGCTGGCTAACAAAGACACATAGGTCAGCTAGAATTGGCATATATTTAAGGGTAATAAGGAAGCTCTTAAGCTCCTCATACCAAAGACGTGGCGCCTGCTTAAGACCGTAGAGAGCCTTAAGCAGTAGGCCCACAAGAGCAACACCGTCCTTCTAATACTGGCGGTATCCTTCTAGCAGCTAAATATAGATGTTTTTGCGGTCAAGCTTCCCATTAAGGAAGGCCGTAATTACGTCCAAGTGCTCACACTCTAGATCGTATGCGGCAACCAGGGCCATCAGTAGCTTAAATATACTAGGTCGAACAACGCCTGCAAATATATCACCATAGTCAATTCCTAGGCGCTGCTTATCACCGCGTAATACCAGCCATACTTTCCATCTAAATAGGATATTATTCTCATTAAATTTGTATATAAAGACCCACTTAACAGGTAGAGCCTTAGCTCCAGGCAGAAGTTCAACAATCTTAAATAAGACATTAACCATTTAAGACTCCCATTCCTCATCCGCTACAGCCTTCCACTCCTTCTCAAATATTGAATTTATGGCTTCCTTCCAGTTGCGAGGCTCCGGAGGTAGTCCCTTAGTTGTTCTTGTCCACTAAGGCTGCGATAGAGCACTTGCGAACGTATATACAAAGGACGGGGTAAGGTAGGTGGCCTTTATAGCTAGCTCCTTCCTTCCAGTTCTATGGAGTACGCTATAGTCAAGCCATAGCTTTAACCGTGTATAAGTGTTCGCTATAGGTTCATCATCCTCTTCTAAATACTCAGTCAGAATCTATTCCAGATCCTCCTGGTAGATATCCCTTAGGGGAGTCCCTTCCTAATAGAGGTGTCCTCCTAGATCAGGAAGCTCTTGCTAGTCAAGACCTACCTATTCGTCGTCAGTAAGAGGAGGTCGATTAAGCTGCGGTACAATATCGTGATCGCCAGAGGCACCCCCCGACTAAAAGTCACCCCCCGACTGCGAGGCCCGAGAGACCTTATCTGCCTCTTACAGTGACCGAGAGACCTCTGGTGCAGTGTCTTCGGTAGGAAGTTCCTCAAGTAGTATCCAGCAGATATCATCGTCGCCACCTTCTTCTTCACTAATTAGTGTAGTGAGAAAGGTTCCTAATTCATTAAAGGTAACACTGCTTAATCGAACAACCCTATTCTTATAAGGTAGATAGACGCGATATATATATAAGCCTTTATAGCCAACCAATCATCCTTTCTAAGCTCTTGCAACGAACTTATTACCCCATTACCGCTAAGGGTCCTTTTCATCAATAAGGACGTAGGCGGGACAGCCATAAATCTTCCAGTTGGCGTATATAATTATAGAATCGGTGTCACCTAGGGCAAGAGCCATTGCTTAAGCGGGCGGAGCCTTATCCTTATTAACTAATATAGGCAACATATTAAGCCCGTATACGGCTACCTTGGCGACTTCAGGCCAGAGCTTTAGTGGCAATTAAGTCTTAATTAACATCACCCTAACCCTTTCTTTAACTAGGTGGTTGGCCTTCTCTACTATTCCATTCTAATGTGCGGTATATGGGGTAGAGGCCTTAGTAAGTATACCTTCGTCCTTAAAGAAATCGGTCATGTCCTTACTAAACCACTCAGCAGCTCCATCCAATCTAAAGCAACCAATTGTTACCCCTATTTAAGTCTTAATTATACGGACGAACTGCTTTAAGGTAGAGGCCGCGGAGCCTCTATTTAATATACAGTAGATCCATCTAAAGCGTGTTTGGTTATCAGTAAATAGTACCCAGTACTTCTCACCATAGAGGCCTTTATATTTTAATGGCCTAACCATATCGACATACACCTTTTCGAATATGCGATTGCTGCGTCATTAAGGGCGTCTTAATATTTACTTCTTAGCCTTTCCAAGGTAACAGTCCTCGCAGTAAAATGGCTTATCCTCAGTAACTATAATCCCCTTTATACTTCTAGCTAGTTAACGTATCTAATTAGGAGGAAGGTGTTGTAATCTCTTATACCAAGTCTCCATAGTAGCTTTGGCAAGCACGCCTTTCTCATAGAGGCGCGATCGTGCGGTAGCTAGAGCCATTACAAAAGGAACCTCCATAGGGTTGTCTACCAGTATAAACATATTAAGTCCGTTAATGTATGGGACATAGGCTATTTCTGCCCAATCTTTAACAAAGTTAATTGTATTATAGAGACCGTCAAAAAAGGCTCCCTTCCCTCATAGAACACTAAGCAAGACGACATTCGTAAAGAAGTCAGGACAGTAATACACTTCAGTAAACGTAATTGTATATACCAAGTAGTCAGTTCAGGTAACTGTAAGCTTGACTAATCCAACGCCAATGGCCTCCATTAGGCCTCCTCCTGTCTGGATTTAGATAGGTTTAATTTTCTCATACTACACAAACTTCCTAATATCATTGCTTATATAAATATTCAAGCAACTGTTGGCTATCTAGAAGTCCTTAATATTCATCCCTAAGGCTATAGCTACTAGCCCAATAACCTATATAGCAAAGATCAATCTGGTTACCAAATTGGTAGCTTAAGAGGATTAATTAGATATCCCCTTAGAGGCCTCATTTATATTTAAGGCTGTTCCGTCACCTAAGCGCTAAGGTCGCCTTTCTCCAGGTCTCCACCATTTAGATCTTAGGTGGGCGTGCTTCATCCAGCAGCCTTCCTCGCCACCTAGATAACCTAGCTTGCACCATCCACACTTATTTAAAGCATCCTTGGCAGGGCCTTAATTGCCTAATAAGGCACTATAGCCAGCTCCTCCATTACCTCTGCCGCGGCCACTGCCGCGACCACGACCGTTACCGCGTCCTCAACCGGACTATTTATTCGAACGTAAGTTACCTGGTGGCTTATTAACCGAGGCAAAGCTCTTAAGTAAGTCCTTCTACCAAGCCTCATCGGTAAGGTCAGCAATTAATTGGAGCAGTAAAATCATATAGCTGTCGCGGATCTTATCACGCTGGATTTAAGCCCATATAGGGAAGTATTCGTCAACGGCGTTAATAAATTAATAGTTGATAATCTTGTCATCTAGGGCAAGCTTTACCTGCTTAACTCCTTAAACCGCTTCTTAATAACGGCTTAAGAAAGTAGTAACTGCTTGGTCTAATTAAAAGCGAAGCTTAACAAAAGTCTCCCATATATTAGCCTCATGGATCAAGCCACGGGCCTCGAACGACTGCTTAAGGTAATCAATGTAGTCCTTCGCCAACTACTTATGCTCCAAAGCAGTAAGGATCTTATTATCGATTATACCAAGGATAACTAAACAGACTTTACCGTCTTCCTTACTGTACTAATTAAACTTCTTATCATACTCGTCAGAGAGTGCCTTGTTGGTTAAGCGAATTAAGTCATTAGTATCCGCAATAATTTAAGACCTCTTAAGAATCTCGTCTCGCTCCTCCTTTTTAGCGTCCTTTGGTACTCAATCAATAGATATCGTAGGTTTTTTTTCCTAGAGCTTTGCATCTTCTCAAATAATGTGCAGAAGGCCCTCACCACGTGGGTACGTACTGAGCTGGGTCCAATATTAGTGCCAATTTAAACCGTCTTTCTTAAGGCGTTAAATGCCTGGATAGTCTTTACCCATGGCAACGCGAAAATAAAAGGATTTAACGCGTAAACAAACAAATTTAACGCGTAAATTTAATAATAAAAAATGACTTTATACGCAGGTATGGTAACCTTTAATGCGGCCTTTAGTAAGGCGTTAAATATAAAGCAGTAAGATATAACCTAGCACGGGTATAGTAACCCTTAATGCAACCTGTAGTAAGGTGTCAATCTTCTAACATCACAGCTTGGTAGCAACGAGTGCTTATAACCTAATAAACTAGATCTAAGGATAAAAGAATAAATAAAGCTATGGAATCTAACTACGAGGAATATAGGCCTTGATATAGGCCTATATCTACGGGGTCCGGGGTGACTACTACGGATACCAAAGTGGTTGCCGCGGAGACCGAACGGGAAAAGGGAGTCTGCTTATATAAGCAGGAAACGCGTGTAGACGCATATGGAGGACTCTTCCAGAACCATCGTCAAAATTTTGGTGTTGAACAGAGCTTAATTAGGAGATTTAAATTGGCTATATTATATAGTCCTATAGATAAGCTGAGGCTTGGCGTTAGCGCTAAGGCTTTAAAGCCCTCGGTAGGGGTAGGCTCTCGTTTGCATCCAATATCTCAATAAAATCCTCATCTTCTACCGCCTCTCTACGTTTAATTCGAGCCTTCTGTGATCTTTAAACGTTCTTAGCTTCGTTTTTAAGTTAGCGCTCAGCCTTACGGGCCTCCTTAGCTGCCTGTTTTTAAAGCCGTTGAGCCGCTGCCTCTGCGTCTCGCTGCACCTTATTATATACCCACTGCTGCTTTCGCTGATTAATTAAGCGCCTCTTCTCTTCCTTTTAAAGTTACCGTTAAAGCTTACCCTCAGCTTTAAGAGCTTATTTTTGGAGTTTAGCTTGCTCTTGCTAAGCTTAAAGCTCTTAGGCTTGCTAGATCTTAGAGGGGCTATAAAAGGCAGCCTTACCTTGCTCCGGAGGAGGAAGGTTAGTAAATAGAGGCTTGCCCCAACAACGCTTCTTTTTTTTATTCTAGAGGGCTTTAGTAAGCCCATTTAGGCGGTATTATAATAGCTTATTTTCGGTTATAAGATTTATAACTATATCAGTTAAAAGCCGTACACGCTTATTATATATATTGGTAACCGTCTCTTATAAAAGCTTCCGAACTTACTGCTAATTATCTATAGTAAGATATAATTATAGAGACTTACTTAAGGAAGGCCTTTTATCTGTTTTAGTGTTAAACTTGTCTATAATAACACTAGGCTTAAAGGGGAAGAGACCCGTATTCCTCTACCTACTTAACGTTAGATGTAGTAAAAGCCTTTTTAAAGGCGGCCCAAAATAGCTGGAAGAAATCTTGCTTAGTAATAGAGCAGAGCCCTTAGCTTTTATGCAGAAACTAATCTAGCTTTTAACTATAATATACCGCAAGCGGTAAGAAGAGAGAAATATCTAAAGGCTAAAGCCTATAGGTTAAATAAGGTGGATACACTGCTATAAGTATTTAGTGTTTATGGTAGTACTTAAGGAACCTTATATTTATATAAGAGCTGTGCCCATTAAGGATAAGAAGCCTCCAATCTCCTCTATTATGGGCCTTTTTCTTAGTCTTTCTATTAAAGATAGTATCTAGCCAGACGTAGCCAAGATTATTATTTATCTAGCTAATACGCAATAAGGCAAAGAAGTAAGGATATTAATTTAGGTTATAATCTTAAAGCTAGCTGTCTTATGTATTACTAGTAACTACCTAATAGATAAGGCCTAGCAAGAGAGTTAATCTATCTATATAGATTATTGCTATTACTATAATCTATCTATATAGATTATTGCTATTACTATAATCTATCTATATAGATTATTGCTATTACTATAATCTATCTATATAGATTATTGCTATTACTATAATCTACTCTCTATTTCTATCTTAGATTATATTTTTAATCTTTCCTAACTTAAATATAGCCTTAGAACGCACCCGTTTGGCCTTTATAAACGTGCTAATTAAAAAGCCTTTCTTATTTATATTATAGCTATTTGCGGCTTAATCTTATATTCCTTTATCTTTTGGCCTAAAAGCTTAAAGTAGAGGTTAAAATAGAAAGCCAATTTAGCTTACTTATATACATTATTTATAGGAACAAGGTAGTGGCTCTTTAGAGAGTCGCCCTGCCTTTAAATCCAGCGCGACACCTAGTAAGATCCTAGCTGTTTTCCTGCAATTTCTTAGGCAAAACTTTATAATATAGCAACCGTAGGAGGCAGCCCTCGCTCTATAAGCTTATTAACATAAGTTATAAGCACTTAAGACTATTGCTTAATAAGAAAAGATTGGCTATTATAACCATCTGCCTTTAAGCCCGTAATATTGCAATGGCGGCGCAAGAGGGTAGATTGATCTACCCTATACTCCCTAGCTGTCTAAGTATAGTTAGGCTTTAATTGCAAGTATAAGGCAGTAAGAGCGGCCTTAATTGGATCCATAGTTATAGAGTTACAATATTTTAATTTTAGTATGTATAAGGTAGGTCTATATATAAGGTGGCTTAAACGCGTAAGCTCTTATAACTAATTAGAATATTTATATTGGACGGACAATTAATAATAAGAACTTTGTCTATTTTGTATGGCTCTAAAGCCTCTATTTATATATAAGAAAGATATAAATAATAGGGGGAGGTAGTATATAACTAAAACAGAGGTATTATATAACTAGAATAGGGGGGTAGTATATAATAATATTCATTGCTTAACGTCCAATTTGGATCCCTATTAGGCCCACGCGGACTACTCCTTATATACATATAGGGAGAAAGCTCTGTTTGAGAAAACTCTATAATCTATCTCCCCGCCTTTAGGGACTTGCCTATAGGTCGCCTGCGAGTCGCCTATAGTGCTCTTCTACCTTACTTTTTAACCTCCTTAGGAGCCACTGCTGCCGTAACAAGCCTACGGACGCGCTAGTATTACATACTTTGCTCTACTACTGTAGAGCTATTAGGGGGCGCCTATTACTTGCTCCTTTGCCTTCTATTTTTATTTTCTTTATAATCCGGAACTGGTCTAGCATATTTTAGCTAATAAGCCACTAGGTGGCCGCCTTTAGGCCTTTTTATATTAAGAGTAGTGTATTATAGTTCTCTATACCAGCTGCTAAAAGCATTACTTCTTGGCTGGTGCGTAAGGGGCAGAATAGTATTATATGTTTTGGTGTCTATCTTAGCTAGCTATATTTATACCTTGGGCTACCTATTAAGATACCTACCTAGTAGAGCCAATCTTTTAGTCCTATTATTGTTACGGCGCTGGTGGAAAACGGTGGATCTTGGCAGACGTGGATTATGGTAGACGCGAGTCACGTGACTCGAGGGCCGCATAAAATATCGAGCGGCGCTGCTATTCTTCTCCTTCCTTTCTCTAGCTTTGGATCCTCGTTTATAGACTACCAATTATACAGGCCTGCGCGTCCCTCTTGCCGTGCTCGTGCCTCGATTAACTAAGTCGCTAACATTATCCAAAGCTTATTATTACTCTCTCTTCCTAAGAAGGAACTTAAATATATCTATCTATAAGACCATAAACAGGATAAGGACATAGAACAGGACCCTAAGGACATTACCAGAACTACAAGGACAGGACAGACCTAAGAACTGAAAAAAACACGAACAGAACGCGAAACCTAAGAGTAGGACACGCACGGACTAGAACCCCTAGAAAATAAACAAACACCAAAAATTACCTAAAACCCTTACCACTATGCTAAGAAATACAGCAGCTGGCAAAGCCGCTGTAGGACCTATAAATACCTCTAATGGTAAAACAGTCGCCGTCTTAACCCCCTAGGAAGAGCTTATAGCAGCTAATACCGAAATTAAATGGCTTTAAGAGCTGCTTAAAACCAGAGACACCCCTATACCTAGTAAGGAGTCATTAGACACCTAGAGACTTGCTATAGTCCTTAAGGCCCTAGCCTAATATACAGCATTAGCATTATCGCGGTCCGCGAAGGTTATAGACCCCCTATTACTTACAGACGGAACTAACCCTATATTTAACAACTGGAAGCTTTAATTATAGGATAAGCTTAAAGTTAATATGGACCACTTCCCTACTACTTAAGCTAAGATGGCCTATGTCTTCAGCCGTACCGGCGGAGACGTATAGACGCACCTACGTCCATAATACGCCTAGGACTTGGCAGATCCCTTCCTCTCTAGAGACGAGATAATTAACCACTTGTCTTCTATCTATAAGGACCCCTTTAAGGTACAGAACGCCCGCCTTAATTATAAAGCTCTTAATATAAAGATGACGGAGACCTTTTTAGCCTTCTAGACCCGCTTTTTGCACCTAGCTGGCCAGGCCTAAATTCCCCATAAAGACCTAATGCTAGACCTCTTTAACAAGCTTACCCTAGACCTACAGCGCGCCATACTGCTAGTTTTTACTACTATATAGACGCTAAAAGTACTTATAGACTACTGCCTATCTATTAACTAAGGCCTCTATTAAATTAAGGCACAAGCTAAGCGGTATAAGGCTAGAAACTCTTTAAACTAAACTATAAGCACTATATAAACGGCCTATAACACTCTAGCACGATCTACAACTCCTACGGCACTAGCCGTACAGCCCGCCATTAACTTAGTAGCTAGTCCTACTACGGGTCTAGTGCATACTTAGCCTATATATAACGACCCCCATAAACAGGCCCTTAGCAATTAAGGAACTTACTTCTTATACGGCCAGAAAGACCACTTTATAAAGAATTACTAGACAAAGGCAAAAATGGGCGAGGTTCTGTTAATTTAGGAGAATAGTATAGAGCCAGAAAAAGAGGAACCCTAGAGAAAGACTCCTCTTTAGGGTTAAAAGGAATTAACATATTATATATTAATCTAAGTCGGCTAGTTGGTAAAAGAAGCTACACTATCCCTTATACTTTATTTCGTAATAGATATTAAGTTTTAACCTCCACTTTAGCTAACTCTAGAGCGAATACCTTTGACTTAATAGATATCTAGTGCGCTATAAAGCTAGCTGAATTTTTAAATACGCCTTTTAAAGAACTGCCTAAACCAGTCCCTATTTATAGGTATAATGGACGAATAGGACCACCTATTATAACTATCTTATAGATCTACCTCCGTGTTAATAAATAAAAGTAGTATAACGTCCCCTTTCTTATTATAGACCTAGGAAGCCATAATATAATCTTAAAAAGAAAATAGCTAGCCTATTTAGGCTTATAGCTTAATATATAGAGTAGACGGCTTATCTGGCCTAAATCTCTACCCCTAACCCCTTCCTTTATAAAAGAAATTAGTATTATAATAGAGAACCTGATACGGCCCTAGATTAATACTATTTACTAGGCCGATGCTATACGTAGGGACCAGGCCTTTAAGAAAGATATATAGCTTAATCCGCAACGGATTTATATACTACGCCGCCCCTAGACCACCTATATTATGCCACCCGCACTAGAGATTTAGGAAATCAGTAGTAACCTAGCTAAGTCCCCTATAGAGAACTTAGGCCCTATGTAGCTATAAAGGAAGGCTAGGAATACTAGACGCTATACTAAACTAATAGACTAGAAGGACAACTTATGGAAAATAGAACATAAGCTAAGGAAGACTATAAACCCTATACCGTAAAATACGGCCTAATAAAAGTCTGTAAAGAAACCTATAAACCTTCCCCTAGTTAATATCTGCTATATTAGCGCCGTAGGATTCTATTAGAACTTAGTCTAACCTAATACCGTTACCTTTACCACCAGCTTATATAAAATTAATTAAATAATTAAGGAAAAGGAAAGCAAGCTTAGCGGATAAGAAAGTAAGCTTATAGATAAGGAGCTAGTAAAACAGAAACTGCTCCATTAACACTAGAAATTTAAGGATATATTCTCTAAGGCAGCGTCCAATATACTCCCACCTTACCAACTATATAACTATAAGATTAAGATTGAGCCAGACAAGGAAGACACCCTTAGTTATAGCCCCCTTTATTAGCAGTCTACTACTAAATTATAGGCTATAAAGCAGTACCTTATTAATAACCTAAATAAGGGCTTTATTAAGCCTAGTTAAGCCCCTTTTAATTTACCTATTCTCTTTACTAAAAAGGCCAAATGGAGGACTTTATTTCTGCATTAACTACTATAAACTTAATAATATAACCCGTAAGGACCGCTATCTACTACCCTTACTTAAAGAGACTCTAGCCTAAATAAGTAGAGCTAAGATCTTTACTAAGCTTAATATCCGTCAGGCTTTTTACCAAATTAGAATAAACCCTAGATTAGAAGATCTTACTATATTTTAGACCCGTTATAGAACATATAAATATAAAGTACTTCCTTTTAGACTAACTAACGGACTGGCTATATACTAGCGGTATATAAATAATGTACTCTTTAACTACCTTAACGACTTCTATATAGCCTACCTAGATAATATTATAATTTACTCTAAGAACGAGCTAGAATATAAGGAGCACGTCTATAAAGTCCTATAATGGCTCCGCGAGGCTAGCCTCTAGGCTAATATTAAGAAGTTAGAATTTAGTGTTAAGCGTATAAAGTACCTAGGTTTTATTATTAGTATAGACGGAGTTAAGGCTAACCTAAAGAAAATGGCTGTAATTAACTAGTAGGCACCCCCACGGACCGTAAAGGGGGTATAATTATTTTTAGGCTTCTGTAACTTCTACTAACGCTTTATTAAAAACTATAGCAGGATTGCCCGGCCTCTTAACTATCTTACTAGGAAAGACCAGCCCTTCTATTTTAACGCTATATATACATAGGCCTTTAATAAGCTTAAAAAACGGCTAGTATTAGCTCCCCTACTTACCCACTTTAACCTAAAATGGCCCTTAATGCTAGAAACTAATGCCTTAGACGGCGTAATAGCCGGTGTTTTTTCCTAGAAGCAACTAGACGGAGAATAGCACCCTATTATATACTATTTAAAGACTATAATAGATGCTAAGCTAAACTACTATATCCATAACAAAGAAATGCTGGCTATTATCTCTAGCTTTTAGCACTGGTGTATACAGCTAGAGGGGACCCCTAAGCCTATTAGGGTAGTTTTAGATTATAAGGCCCTAGAATACTTTATAATAACTAAGGCTCTTACAGCCTAACAGGCATACTAGGCGGATATTCTATCTCAGTTTAACTTCTTAATTATATATAAACTAGGCGCTATAAACCGTGTGGATGCTCTTATAAGGCGTAAACAGGACTTATGTAACTAGACGGCTATAAAGATCTTATTATAGATCTAGATACTACTATAACCAGAGCACCTTAACCCCCAGATATAGGCAGAACTAAGTACAGACTCCTTAGGCGCTGAGATATATCCTATTAACCCCTTAGGATTTAACCTTATTAACAAATTACTATAGATAAACCGTACAGCCTCTTCTCTATAGAAGTACTATAAAAAGGCAAAGAATATTACCAGCTCCTAGTCCCTTGAAAACGGATTACTTAAGTATTAGGAACGGCTAGTAGTAGTAGAGGAATAGAACCTACAGACTCAGCTTATTACTAAAGCACATGCCTAGGTCTCTACAGCCCACTCTAGAAAGAATAAGACCTGTAAAATTATTAGTGACTAATATTACTGGCCCGGAATGGTTACGGACATTAACCGCTATGTATAGAACTGCAATAACTGCCGTAGGTCTATAATTCCGCGAGATAAGACTCTAGGACTATTAAAGCCACTCCTAATACCAGAACGCCCCTAGTAGCATATCTTTATAGACTTCCACAAGCTACCTATAGACCGTGACAGATATAATATAGTAATAATCCTAGTTAACCGTTTTAGCAAGCGCCTGTTCTTAATCCCCTATTACAAGGATATTAATATTAAGGAGGTAGCCTAACTATACATCTATTATATCTACTAAATTTACGGACCACTAGATACTATTATATCCAACTATAGGCCGTAGTTTATATTAGCCTTCTGGAATAAGTTTACTTAGATCCTTAGTATTAAGCTAAAGCTTTCTATAGCATACCACCCCTAGATAGACGGTTAGACGGAGATTATAAATTAATACCTAGACTAGAGACTCCGGCCCTTTATTAACTACTTTTAAGATAACTAGGGTAAACTACTACCCCTAATAGACTACGCCTAGGCAACCCTACCCTATAACTCCACAGGGTTTACACCTATTTAGCTAGAAATAGGATATTTACCCTATACTAGCTTTAACTGGAATAGACCAGAAGGCCTATAGACTATACGCGAAAAACTATTTTATAAAGAAGCCTAGCAATACGCCAAACGCCTAGAAGAAGCCTAGATAGTAGCCTATAAGAACCTAGAAAAGGCCTAGAAATTAATAAAACAGCAGGTAAATAAGCATAGGCGCAAGCCTAACTTTACCATGGATAATAGGGTCTAGGTTATAATAAAGAACTAAAAAATAGAACGGCCTAGCTATAAGCTAGACTATAAAATGGTAGGACTATATAAGATCCTTAATAAAGAAGGCAACTTATACAAGGTTAAGCTCCTAAACTTAATTAAGGTTTACCCTATCTTTTTACTAGATAAGCTACGGAAGGCTATAAATAACCCACTACCTAGATAAAAGAATAAGCCTCCCCTACTAATTTAAGTTAATAGCAATAACGAATAGGAAGTTAATAAAATACTAGCCTATAAACTAGTATAAGGAATGCTACAATACCATATCTAATAGAAAGGCTATAATCTAGACCCAACCTGGTACCCTACCTAGAACTTTATAGGCTGCCCCTGAAGGCTTAAAGAATTCTATAACTAATACCCTAACAAACCCAGACCCCCGAAGTACCTTAACGAGTGGATGGAGTGCTAGTATAGTAAAGATAATAGGCTGCCTATTAAGCATAAAGATAAGAATACCCCACGGACATAATACGGACATATAAAGCCTAAAGGCAGGCTTTTTCGGAGGGGGGGGGTAATGTTACAGCGCTAGTGGAAAATAGTAGATCTTGGCAGACGTGGATTATAGTAGACGCGAGTCACGTGACTTAAGGGCCGCATAAAATATTAAGCGGCGCTGCTATTCTTCTCCTTCCTTTCTCTAGCTTTGGATCCTTGTTTATAGACTACCAATTGTACAGGCTTGCGCGTCCCTCTTGCCGTGCTCGTGCCTCGATTGACT
>Ga0307507_10001254_pt1 | contig 56817 bp, 45 predicted proteins | sample 7_EM_MG_FD_207223 | JGI IMG/M metagenome (GOLD analysis project Ga0307507, IMG submission 207223) | Populus trichocarpa ectomycorrhiza microbial communities from riparian zone in the Pacific Northwest, United States - 7_EM | ecosystem: Host-associated > Plants > Roots > Unclassified | place... | reverse complement strand
ATCATAATCTAGAAATTTGGAAAATTGGATTTTTCTATGGGAACAGCCTGTGATCCAGATTCGTGATCTGAGCTCCAGATTTTTCCAGATTCCTACGGGAAGTCCTCCAGTAAATATTGACAGGTGCATTAATTAACTCACAACTATCATACCGGTAACATCACTCTCATATCAAGTTTAGTGCTCCCGTTAATGGAAAAAGATCTGTATCCTAATTTGACCTGAAATGCTTTTGATATCACTCGATTGACATTTTTCTAGAAAAGTGCGAAGCTAGTGTTTTTAGTTAGCATTTTAGCGTGATGTAGGGAAATTCGGCACTATTAACGCTGCAGGGTATAGTTGCTAGAGGCGGTAGGGGGAAAGTGTGGAACCCCCCCTCTCCCACTTCACTTTTTTCGGTTGGTAGAAGGCAGCCAAATGCGGGTAGTAGTGGTACCGTACAATAGAAACTTGAATAATTGAACCTAGCGCTAAGACGTCCAGGATTTCCCTTTTGGATTAAGGCGGGCAGAAAAGATGATAGGCCTTACTAGGAGAGGCAACTCCAACGTCCTGGTGCGAGGCCCAACTAGTTACTAAGTTTCTACGGTATTCAAAGACTTTGGCAAGCTATGCTCTCCCTATTTGTTGCCTTGTAAGCATGTTTTTCCCCAGAAAAGTGAAGTATAAATAGTGTCCAGTGAAAGACATAAGGTTGGCAGATGTCGGGTGGGTACGACGAACACAAATGCATGATAATATTGAAATAGGATCTATCATACTTGGTACTGTATTATATAACTCGACGCCTTAGCATCTGATTATGTTATCAGCTAAACAGAGCCTACTTCTCAAACTCATAGTGTAGTACATAAGTGCTAGCTAAGAGTAAATGCAAGCTTCTACTGGAAATTTGCAATCTTACTTCATGTTAAGAATAAGTCCTGCCATTTGTGGACTTACCCTGACATCCTGGTACTGCACAGCAAACTTAATAATAATACACTATAATATTATTATGCATAAATATCAATAATGGGTCCCGGATTTTAAGATTGGGCTGGGTGTCACATTACTCAAGTTGGATTAGGTTGAAGATTTTGCTACTTCACTTTCTCACCAAATTGAAGAGAAGATAATAATATTATTATTCACCTTACCTTAAAAAGTCTGCCCCACCCCAGACAAGCCTCTCCACAAGCCACCCCTTCCTCTCCCCCTTCCTGCCTTTGCTGGTAGCCTTTGCTTTTCTTCACGGGTGGTACCTGATAAGACAGTCTCCAAGGCTGCACCTTAGGCTGTCCCTGAGATTGCTGCTAGTACGACAGCTGGATTGGTGGCCAATCCAGTACTAGTCTCTGATGATACTCCTGGGCTGGTGGCTGGTACACGGAGCTGAGTGGTTGGTGCGGTTGGTGTAGTAGTGGCCTTTGAGATAGTAAGATGTTCTTCACAAGTCAAGTTCATCCTTCAGACTTGCCCATCCGGCCCTATAGAGTTGTCCGGGAGAGCCCATGGTTCTCTGGCTGGTATGCTCATCTACCGGAATTTGCAGTAGGGTGGCAAGTCCGCTCCAGTAAAGTACTGCTCCTAGAAGGAACACCCGACAAGTTTTCGCTGGCACGGATTGATGTCTTGAGCTCAGAGCATAATCACACAACCAGAGCTTGACGGCGCCATATAAAATGGTTTCAACCAGTGTAAATTCCATATACTCCAAGACAAACGATATATAGAAAGGAAAAAGAAAAAGAAAAACACAGCCCAAAGGACATGACCCATCGCTCGATATTAACAGCGGCTCCACAAATTACCGAATAGAAACCCCAAGCCGAGAAAAGAGAAAAGAAGAAATCGTCTACCACAAATCACACCCCCATCCAATCCCATCCATCCGGTCCCATCCGCCCAATCCAGCCAAAAACACCACCCAAGATAGAATCAAAACCAAGCGAAGAATAAAATAAAACGAACCAAAAACTAAGCGAAAAGAAAAGAAAAGAAATTCGAAGCCCTAAATCTGATTCAAACTCCCAATAGCCTCTGAGACTGACGAAGCTAGAACTTGGTCACTACTACTCCCTGCACTCCCAACACTCCTAATACTGCCCAAGCTCGGGCTCGCGCCATGACTCCTCAACTGCTTCATCTCAGGCGTGGACACCGGTGTCGGACGTTGCGAGTGCGAATCCGAACGCGAGCGTGAATGCGAATGCTGGTGCTCATGGTGGCTGTGCAGGTTATTCGGCGAGTCCCATCGCAAAGCCTCGCCTTCGATGCCGACCATTATGTTTGCTTCTTCCTCGTAGTTGTGGATAGGGCTCATGTCCTCCCTCCGCGCACGGCGGGAGCTATGGCCCCGAGTGGAGGGATCTTTGCGCCCACCTGGGGCGATGTCGAGGTGCATTTGTAGAGCAGGGTGGACGGGGAGGTCTTTGGGAAGTGGGGGTGGGGATTTGGGGGGTGGCTGGGGGCGGAGGTGGCGGATCAGCGGTTTGAATTCCGCGGTTTGGGAGCCAGAGGCTTTACGGATGTGAGACGGGTTCGGAAGAGGTGGGACCTCCGGGATCGGACCACGGGGGGAGGAAATTTGCTCGTAGTCTGCCACCGGCTGATCACTGCCAGCGTAATAGTAGTTTTGCATTCTCAAGATTCCAGGTTTCGTAGGGAGGCCGAGAGATGGCTTAACTCCAGAGTCGGAGGGCCCTCGGGAGTGATTGCTTCCACCGCTCACGGGGGCCGGAGAGTGGGTTCTGCCGGACCCAGGGGTGCGTGCTCGAGGAGCGGGGGAGTTCGCTCGGGCTGTTTCGAGAGTTATTGTTCGGCCACCGGACAGGGGCCCTGGTGACATGGTGCGACCAACACTTGGGGTACCGATACCTGGTGTTCCAATGCGCGGGGTTGAGCTAGCTGTGCCTGTCAATGCTGGAGAGCGGCCTCTGGCTCCAGGGTTAGGTGAATTAGCGCGAGATCCAGCGCGGGAGCTACCGAGTTCGTTCTTCCAGGCGCGGGGGGTAGCAGGCAGACCTGCTCCACGGATTGACATGGTTCGAGAAGGCAAACCTGAGATGGATGGTCGCCGGGTCATAGTTCCCACTCGCTCAAGTTCATTACTCCACTGACGAAGCGTTCGCTCAGATCTGGATCTACGAAGGCCTCCGGTACCGCGATTTCGGGACTCCTCGCGGAGAGTGCGACGGATGTTACGCCTAGTCAAACGCTCTTCCGCTTCAGCTTCATCGGCCATTTGAGCATACAGTTGAGCCCCGGGTGACATTGGTAATGGACTAGACGGTGATCTAAGGGCGGAAGCACCGGGGTTTCGGGAATGTGATCGGCCGCGGCCACTCGACTCCTTGAGCGTAGCAGTTTTATAGTACCTCTCGTCTTCATAGTCGTCTATCACTGCTACTTCGTCGTGATAGAGATGTGCTTGAGGTAGCATTATTGCCGAAGTGGAAGGGGACTTGACCATATTTGACTCCTGTCTTCTCGCGTCCCGACTTCTTGTTCTCGGCCTGGAAGCGCTGGCGTCGCGCCTTGCATCCCGACTCACTGCCCGACTAGTACTACGTTGATTAGTATAATACCTCTCGTCCCCAAACTCCTCCTCGTGAAGATCCTCCTCTTCAACATCTTCTCTATACAGCCTAGCCTGTGGCGACATTGGTAGCGGGCTAGAAGGCGAACGCTGGTGATTGACCTTCTCCCGACCCTCATGTCTCCCTCTACCATTCCTGGATCTCTCCCTGCTTCCATGCCTTGCTGGTCCTCTACCACGGACATCGGGCGACTCTGCTCTGCGTCTGATTGTTCCGGGCGGGGCGGCGCGCTGTGGATCCAGTCGCTGTTGGTTGACAGTGCCTAGGGCATTATGTAGGCCATCAAAATCATCAGTTTGCGGTTGCGGGCGACTAACGGATTTTCCGGCGAAGGGTGGAAGGGCGGGTGTAGTACGAGAACCAGTGCGCCTATGTTTAGTTGACGGCATAGGCGGCGTTGCATGTCGGATGACGTCATCCATCGGAGGCCACTGGATCTGCAGGCCTACGGGCTTCCTCTGCGAAGAACCATCGAGTCTTCCTCCATTGGCGTTGAAAGCCTCGGGGGGCGGAGCCGGAAGAGGATTTGTTGGAGCTCGGTTCATTGGGGGAGTAGGAGGCTTTGGCGATAGCGATGGCACTGGGGCCGGAGCCATTGGAGGACTGGCTCTTCGGGATACCGATGTCTGCGCCGAGATCTGACCAAGAGTGACGACTGGGCTAGCAGCACTTGATGCAATCGTGGGGGTATTATTAGCAGATCGGCTAGAATAGTCACCGAGAGTGACCGGCCCCAAGCCCCCAGAAAATCCACTAGAGTTACGTGGCTCAATAGGAGACGAGATCGTCATCTCCTTTTCTTCAGGCGGAGGAGGTGCAAGTTTCTCGGTTGACGGTCGGAGCTGCTTAGGTGTCTTCTCATCAGGAGACATCTCAGTAACTGGCGCGAGCTTAGCCCAAGGTGATATAGCAGTCTTTGCAGACGTTGAAGCGAATGGGTCACGTCTAGCGTTCCAAGGTGCGATATCAGCTCCCGGTGAGATAGCTGACATGGCGATCGGAGTTGCAACAGCAGAAACTGGTGTCTCTGCTCCATTCTTGCCGCCCGCCCAACCGAAGAAGCGGTTAATTGAAGCCATCTTGCCTCCTTCCACGGGCGAGGTGGTGGAAGAGCGCGGTGCGGGATCAGCAGAAGCAGACGGGAATGTAGTGATAAGTTTCAGAGGAGAATTCTTTGGGGTCATTCTCAAGGTTGCCCGGGGATTAGTTGGGGCACTGATCGGCAGACCTCGAGCGAAGTTCTGAATTGACTCAGTCTCTGATCTTGAACGAGAGTGTGTGCGAGCTAGAGGGGCTGGCCGCTCAGTAGGTGGCGCTTCAGTTCCAGAGCAAGCGAAACTACGATTCATGAGTCAGAGTGATATTTCATGAAGGGCTTGATTTTGACAAACAGACCATCTAGAAGCGAGCGCGCCCTCGCTATTTTCAGCGCAATGTTCACCCCACTTCCTTACAAGTTGGGATTGTTTCTTCCAATCCTTCTTCCAGAGTAGCGACGCCAGTAACACCGCTTCCCTATAATCTATTGTTAATATTGGCCCTACTACGTGTACCAAGTGCACTTACATATATTTCTTATGAGAGACGTAAACCTCTACCGCATCATTCTTGTCGCCAAGGGCTAGCAGGCACAAAGCGGCGGTATGCAGTTCGCCTTTCTGTAACAGACGCATCACGAATGCTCGCACAACATGAGCCCAAGATTTTTGTCCGTCTGCACATTATTACGTCAGCAAAGAGTGCACCCCTCAGGCGAAGGCGCAGCGAAAAGAAAAAGCAAGCGAGGAAAAACGAACCCATAGCGCTTAAAGCAAGGAACACCCAATCTCCTGGAACGGAAAAATCGGCGCCTAGTAACACAGACAGCGAATTCTGATTCAGGTCACCTAGCCACATACGCAGGATTACGGCACTCATGCTTCGAGCATCAACAGAATCGACTGCGTGTTTCAAGTCAGCGCGCTTGTTAAGGCAAACATGGGATGAAACGCACGTTGGTCCTGAATCAAATGTTCGATATCGCCCTTCCACCCAAAAATGCAAAAAAGCATTTCCTTACGGTGGTCATCTTCCGACATGTTACTTTTCGGTGATCCAATCCGTGGGCTTTGATACGTAACAGATGCAAGTTTCGCCCTCAAACCGGCAAATAAATCGGTATCCCGGCGCGGTGTAGCCGTCCTCGCCTCATCCGGGCTTTGGTGGATTTCCTGGCGAAGGGGATGGGGAAGGCGTGAAGGAGACGGCATAGGTGCGCCCGTAGAACCGAATGAGTCCTTACGACCGGTAGAGATTGAGGTCGCTTGTGAGAACTCGCTCTGGTCGCCACTCGAACGCTGGGTGCCCTTTGATGACGTTGCCGAAAGAGTATGCTGATGGCCTTTGCTAATGCTTCCATCCGAGGATCGCGAGCTAACTGAGCCAGTTCGCGGTCGTGGCGCGACATTCGCAACATTTGTGATTCCAAGCCCAGCCTCGCCCTCCATTTTCTCTAACTGTTCCAACTCATGAGCTATGCGCCCAAGTGGCGACATAGTAGCCACGAGGTATGCATCTTCCTCCGTACTAAAGGGGCGCCGGAATACCTCCTCGTATTGCTCTTCTTCCACGACCTTCTTCTCCTCGATTGATACTGGCGGCGAAGGAGGGGGAACGGTAGGGGTATGCTGAACATTCGCCAAAAGAGTGGGCGGATATAGCGCAAACTGCTGAACGGTGTCACCCTTTCCCAGAGTGAAAAGTATACCCTTTGGTCCAAAAACTGTGATTCCGCAAACATTATCCAAAGTCCCCACTCTTTCCCAGGTAACCTTTTTCGTCCGAACATCCCAGATTGTCGTTTCGCTATCACAAAAATGGTTGTTAGCTTACAGCACTTGCAGTGGGGGTCGTCCCGCTCTTCTCTTTCTCTACTCTCGCTTTTCACCAAGCCCGCATGCCTACTTTAGGCAAGGTTTCAACTAAAGTAATTTCTTGCTTGTGCTGCTTACCCTTCTGAATATTGTACGATTCTGCCGTTACGTGACCAGCCCATCCAATTATCGCCCTTCCTATTGCTGTCGGGCTTTTTCAGAATACGGACCACTCGTGCGCCCTCTTCGGCATCTAATGACTTTGGCACACTCCAAACCCTAAGATCCCCATCCCTCGTCTGTGTCGCAAGCATATCAGACTTTTGACGAGACGAAGATGCATGCCATGCCAGGGCAGTGATGGGTGAAGGTTGCAGCGAGGTAGTGGTGAGGGTATGCAAGATAATAAACGAAGGGGATAGCGCAGCAATCAGAACAGAGCCATTGGTGTACCTGCAGACAGCGCCGTCAGAATTCATTTCTAGAAAAAAATCGCCGCAGTAATGGATGGATCAGTAAAAATAGAATGAATAAAATAGAGCATACCCTAAGGCAAAAGTCTTGCAATCTGCAGCAGGTGCTATAGAGCACAATGGATCATATATTGTTCTGGCGGATATCGATTCCGAAGTTAATGGGTCAAATAATATCACATTTCCCATAGAGTCGCCTATAATTCATCAATAAAAATGCAGGAACGGTCAGCACGCACCCCAGGTTACCCAAGGGATTATCTTTGAAATAATTCCCCGCAAGTTGCGTTGCAACAAGAGCTGAACCCACCAAATGCTAAATTCCCATTTTTCATCCACGCCGCCACCTTGATCTCTGCAAATGCATCGTACCGAGCAAGTTCATCACCCGTATGCGAGTCCCAGACAATTGCCCGCTTCGAGGCGTCCACACTAACTATCCTCCCCACACCATCCTCACTGGTGTTGTCCGCAACTATCAATGTAATATCTTCCACATGCCCTTCAAACCTTCTCTCCAGCGCCAGTGAGTCGTATAGTAGACACAGTATCGAAGTTCCTTGGGCGAACAGTACGAATGTTGGCGTTGCTGCACAGGGTTGAAGTCCGGACCCCGTCTTCAAGCCCTCCATGCTTCTGACTGACATAGGTGAGGGCATGATTACCGACTTCCCAGAACTGGCAGAGTGCGAACGTGATCTAGAATTCATCGGGATGGACATGTTGTGGACAATTCGGGTGTGCGCTGCCTTCGAAGAGATTCACGTTGGGGAGGGAAAGCTCGAGGAGGGAGGGGGGCCACGCTACTTTTGTAGACGCAATACCGGTATAGGCAGGGAAGAAATACCAGTGGGCCGTTATGTACTCCCTTTCACAGACAACTACAGCGTACACCCTGAGTAAGGACTAACGTACGTAAGTTATGTGTGTGCGTATGTGTGTATGTACCGTGTATGTATGTGCCCACCCAGACGGACGGTTCCTCAGGGTAACGCAGAGAGCTGTGGGTATAGATTTATGGATGTGGATTATAGTGAGTGATGCGAGAAGGGGAAGGGGAAAAGAAAGAAAAAAAACCACTTAATGTGTCAAGGGAAAAAGGAAAAAAGGGAAAAAGGGGAAAAAGGGAGATCGGACGGGGGTGAATGAGGGGGGGTAAAGGATGCGGATATCCAACACGAGATAATTCCACTGGGTTGTTAACAGCGGAGAGCAAGCAGGTCCTAGAAGGAACAAGATCTGAGGCGGATGTTGAGGGGAGTTGGTAGGGGGGGAGAGATATAGTAACCAGTACTTACCGTAACATAGAGATGGAGACTTAATAAATATTATGCATCGGTACAAGTAGCATGTCGGGCGTACTAGAGATGAAAACAGAAAGGGCCCAAGAGAGGAGACAGACAGTGATTACAAAACGATATCATTCCTTTTTCATTTCATTTCATTTTTTATTTATTTTTTACAGAGTACGGTGCTAGTACTCGTACAGTTTTAAGAAATGGTCAGCCATAAACGCTCAATTTCGGTGTCGGTTCAAGATATAAAAAAGTTGGCACTCATGCACAACAGGCTACAGTATGGTACGGGTACATCTCGAACAGAAAGAAGGCCTGCCTCCCTGCGCCTGCAGTGGCCGCATTATGATCATATTGGGCCCAACGAAGGCATAGAATCGCCTTCATGTTGGCTGACTGGCTGGGTCACTGGGCTTCTCGCTACAGGCTGTGCCCCAATGACTTTGGTGGCCGCCGCCTCCGACTGCAGTTGGAGAGAATCAATTCGCCCTCTAGATAGGAACTAGAGAGACTAGTCTAATTAAGTCCTAAAAAAGGAAAAGCGTGTTCGAGAGGAGTTGTGGTTGGGCAAGAACAAGTGATTTTAACGAAAGTGCCTTTCTCGCATTATCATTGCACAGAAGCCGACACGAATAGAAACTCTAGACATCCGAAGATTATTGCCGTTTTGACTGATAGGATGAGACCCCTGAAGCGACAAGCACCATTGCCCAATGGCATTACAGAATCAGTCCTCTACATATGCCGCCATCTGCGATCTGTGCGTTTTGCCCTGCCCTCTCTCAACTTAGCAGCTTCTACGGCGGTAACCCCTCGATGCTTCAGTTCTCGTCAGTCATTTTCACAAATACCTCCGTCAAAGGATTCTTTTTCGCCAGGCCGCCGTTCTAGGGTCATAACTTAATGTGCCCGTATGGTGATAGGTTCCCTACAACAGTGCTCTAGGCACCTAAGGATCCAAGATGTCTGGCGCCCAAAGTCGGCCCTTAAGTCTGAGTAGCCCATGCCCATCGCCCCCGTTGCCCCCGTGGCCTCCACCAGCCAACCGCCCCCCTCACGTCCCCTCATCGGTAGAGTATCACACAGACAGGAAAGCACCCTAACCTTTACTTGCACTGCTAATACTAAGGGCTATTTCCGTAAGAGGGAAAAAATGAAAAGAGAAACGAAAAGAAGGAAAGAAAAAAAACTCGTGACAAAGAATATCCACAGTATGAAACAGGGAAGGAAGCTATTGTCGCTGGACCATCACAATTAAAACTCGTGAATGAGCAAGTGAGATTTTGTGAGGGCGGGATGGGATTGGACGCATGCACGTGCGAGTGTTGATACTCGCGATGCCGAGGCGTTTTTAAAAAAGACTGCTATCATATTGCATACCACCAAAATTTGGCAAAAACGCTTCGACATCGCGAGTACTTGTAGAAGGCGGCCGCTACCGATAGTACTGCACAACACGGCGGGGAGCAAGGATTGCTTCACAATACCGCAAGGAGCAAAGAGTCCTTCATTTTTATTTTTTTATTTTTTTATATTCCCCCCCCCCCCCCAACTTACCATCTTTGACTTCCCGACTCTCACTCATTCAGTCACTCGCTTTCCTACGGCAGGGTTGCGCGATAGATGCTGTAGATATGCCTGACCCTGCCCCCATCTTTTTTTTTTTCCTCCCTAATCGTTTTATCTACAGCAATTACACAAGGTCCCACCTGTAACCTGTGTGCTCCCTCTTTTTTTTTACCTTTGCTGGATGCCCGCATTGCCTTGCGCTGTACTCCAGATCAATCTTGCTTTAGCGACAGGATATCGATATCATCTCCTGTTTTTTTTCTTTTTCTTTTTTCTCCTGGCTCTGAGCTTGCTCTGGACAACTCCTTTCCCTTTCTGATAGGATCCGGCAGGGCCCCCTGGCAGCCTTGCCAAATTCACCGCGGCCCGTTCCAATTGTAGAGCAGCTCATAACCCCCCAGCGCTTAAGAGGTACAAGTACCGTGGGTTAACGATGTTAGAGGAAGAATGCGAGAGATGTAAGGTCATTTCGGAAGATGCGGTGGTGTCGCTGAGCTGACCCGCAGGGCCAGAGTCCGATATTGTAGGGTACGCGTGCATATACTTTTTTGCTGTGAGCTGTTTTCGTGATTTTCGTGCCTTGCTTTCCTAGCGCAACGGGAGGTAAGTACAGCCGCGTCCGCAGAGTTCATCCCTCCAAGTACTGCCGGTACTTGCCCTTAGAAACTCTTCGCTAGCTCCCTCCCTCCCTCTATTCCCGGTATTTAGTAAGAAACAAATAGTGATAAATGTCCCTAGAAATATATCCGAAAATAATCTAGCAGGCTCTTGCCCTGCTGTCATCGGCGTACTTGTGCTGTGCTCATCCCATCATGCTCGCACATGATGTGTTAAAACTCTTCCAATCTGGTAAATAATGAGCCACAACGATATAATACCACTCACGATTCATAAAGGCTCCCCTCTGCTCCTCACCTGCTTGCCTGGCTTCCAACACAGTCGCCAGCGGGCGGCCTGTAGTGCAGTTTTGAGTAGCCTACCGTACCTACCATATTCTAGCCCATTGTCGATATCATGCATGCTCCCGCCCTAATTGAAAATAGAAATTTAAAAAAATCACCGTTATCCTTCCACGACCGGCCTGGCGTTCGTGCAGTTGCAGCATTCCAATTCAATACAGATACGGTAGTAGTTGTACCTGCTTCTGGGGCTACGCTCGTGAGCCTGGTATGTTCCTCAGCCTAAACTTTTCTCGAGCCGGTGCCGTACTTCACCCACACCGTGTGTTCTGTATGTATGGTATGTATGTCTTAGAACTCTTTCACCGCCATGATTCAGGTTGTTTTTTCCCCAATTTTTGTCTTCCCCGGGATTTCCGCCCAACATGATAAACCACAACACCCACTCCTTCGCCCAAATCCAGAAACCGTGCGACCAATCCAAGAGAGCTTAATATTTTTAGGATTTTTTTATCGTCGTAAAGACGTGGTTTCGTAATTGGGCATGGTATTGAATGGGTGGTGCAGAATTTGGTTGCGGGTGCCCTTGAAGTCACTTGATCCCACCATATTACCGGTAATTCTGTGCAAATTTTCGTCGAAAAGGGAAGACTGCATGAGTAGCTTGAGTAGGGTAAGGCGATAACGAATAAGAGGAAACTACGAGAAACGGTAACCCCACCCAGCCATCCATTCATCCTTCCTTCATAACCTTCCTCCTCCATCAAACGCCCCCCCGAGACCCTCCAGCCCCCCTCCAATGGTTAACTCCCAACCACATTATTTATTTTTCGGACAGTAAAACAAACTTCCTGTACCCTCACTCTCGGCTTTTGCCCTTGCACAGGGCTAACAACCAGACAAACAACATTGTATGGAACGGAGCCCCCGGGGTCTTCCCCCAACCCCCACCACATGATTGGTTACAAGATGAACAGAAACAAGGGGCAGATCGCCCACCGCACTTCGCATCTACTGTAATTGCCAAGCAAGCTATCGACTCCGTTATCTTGCTTATCGACCTTCCTCCGCTTACTTCGGCTGCATTGGCTAGTCTAACAATCAATAATAACAAAAAAAAAACCCGCGAGCTAACTCAAAGGCACTGGCAGTCTACTAGGAGAAAGCAAAACGTGCGAATCCTGACGGCCAGTCTAAATCTCCCATCCCTTACCGGTATTGGCTTTCGAGCGATGAAGTGAGGTCGAGATGAAATCTTGGCAAAAGCATGTCTCACTGCAACAACTATGGGCCTGGCTCTTTTGTTTCCAAGTAAGACAGAGCACTGAACTACTTTTACGGCAACTTTCTTTACATCCCGATCCGTTCTCATCTTTGGGCCAGCCCTTGCTGTGTCAGCGATGACATGATACTTGTACTGGTATCCCCCGATTCCGAGAAGACTACCATACCGGTAACAATCATTGTCCGAGGGATTCCGTAAGGGACGGATCTTGTCCACGAGCTTGTATGATGTCCCCATCTCACTTTTTTCCATGGACAGGTCGCCTCAAAAAGCAAATCGCAAAAGTGCGGGGTTGCCGAAAAGCCAAATCTACAAATACGGTACCCCGGCCGCTTAAAAGCAAGCAAGGTGTGGTACAAGTATGATTAAAAAAATCACAAAGATTAGCGAAGGCTAATAATCCAGCCATTGAGAGATCGCAGCGGGCTGGGCTCGGACCCGTATTATAACAGGTATCATATGAGTGTTTTCTCTTCCTTTGTAAATTTAGTTCCTTCTTCTCATTGCTGTTTTGGGCGGTAGCTGACCAAAGTGCTCGTGCGAGAGTAACAAGGTTTGTAATGGGGCCCTGGGAGGGAAAAAAAAGCATGATACAATGAGCCAGATGTCCCTGCGAAAGCGCCATCCATCTCAAATTCGCAATTAATTTGACATGGCGAACTGTCTTGCTCCTTGCATGCGGATGCAAGTGTGCCGTGTGTTTGATCGCTCGCGATAAGACAGCCTGTCATAATCGAGAGCCCGGACGAGTTTCTATATAAAACTTGCAGGCCGTGTGGAACGGTGGTTAGACTTGCGATTGGGCTCGGCTTCCTTTTTGTAGGGCAGGCTTCGCTCCTGCTCTGCGGTCGAGAGAGGGGAAGGAGGGGGTTGTATCGAGAGCTACGACACAGTATTTTGCTCCCTCTTTTCACTGCCGAATAGTAATCGGTGTATTGCCGGGGCTGGGGCCAGGGAGTGGCAGTCGCACAGCATGGTATACAAACATACCGTACCGGTATGGCCCTTTTCTGCCATAAATTTACAACTTGGGAAACTCGCCCGTGATTCAACGAGAGAAAAAGATATGCCCGTCTCCAATGCACGAGCATACCGATCATCTCTCCATCTCCCCGTCAATAAATACCCGTAACCCCTTATCCGCTTCACCCTCTGATCCGAATTTCATCCAAAAAAGTAATCCTCCAAAAAACCCCAGAATCACAAATTCTCACTGACAGCAGTCTTGCTTTTTCTCCTAATCCGTCCATATTACTTCTCTCTTGAAACATCCCCCTCCCGCTCGCCCCCATCTGTCGTCGCTCCATCCCCTCCATCCATTCACGCGTACGTTAGGTGATTCGCCCCTCCCCTCCTCCTTTTTCCTCCTCTTTTCCTCCTCGTCGTCCCACACGCGTCCTTTGTCTGGCCGATATGCAGTACCGGTACGGTAACCTCGTGGCTTTACTTGTATATTATAATTCCTTTTTTTCCCCTTTCGCCATGTCTCTATTGTTAATCCTGTTGGTTCTTGTCTCGCCTTGACAATCAGGGCTGTGCCACAGTGCGCACTGCGCCGTTGAACCTCACTCACTGGCTCGCTACTACCGAGCACTTGGTAAACTTCTCTCTTGATTGACACTAGTTTGGGTCACTAAGTAAGTGGGTATCGTGATATTCCGATGTTGGTTTTTATTTTATTTTTTACTTTCTTTCTTTCTTGTACAGCACGAGCATGTACTTGTATCATAGATTTCACTACCGTAGGCTAATATGGGGATTGAAGGGTCTTCCCGGGTTAGGGTGCTGATACGGTAGGTAGGGGTAGGGAGTGGGGAATGGGAATAGGGAATGGGAACAGGGGGGGGGGGGGGGGGCTAAAAATAGGAGGAGAGAGTAGGGTTTATGGCAAGGCATAGTGTTGAATTGGGGGTCGTTTGGGGGCTACAGGGACTCCTTTGGAACTTTTGCTGCGCTGTGGGTTAAGTTATGATAAGTTCACGATCGAGTAGAGTACCGGTGTGGCGTGGTGATAAATCGCAACATTTTTGTGCGTTAGCTATCTAGCTCTCCATAAGACAAAAATTTATGATATATGCCAAACTCCATCCTAAGCACATCCCAGTGGAAATCATCCCAATCCAAAACATTTCTTCATCCTCTTTACCCCCGATTTCCGTGACAAATTAATCCATATCTACTAGTAGAAAACGATGAGATAGATGTCCATCTATGATACTGTACCGGTATTATATCTCTACCCGTGCAATCCAATCCATGCTGTCTTCACCCCAGCAATCCAAGTCGATTCAAAAGAAAAAAAATCATGCGGAGCACGTCCCCACCACCCCATCCGTGCGCCCTCGCTTCGCTTCCTGCTGTGCCTTCATCCTGCCTTTCTGCCGGCCGATGATACGGTCTGGTGTCCATCCATCCATCGCATCAGATCACATCACACCACATCGCAAAACCCTAGGGATCAAACCCTTCCGCCCGTCAGATGGTCAATAGTTCACCCCACGAAACTATCCGTGCAATTTCGGATCCGCGGGTTGGCGCCTAAAACTGGATATTTCACGATCAACGGTGACAAGACTTTCGCAAGTCAAGTGGTTGAGGCAACATGCAGTGGTAGGCTAGACCCTGTGCCAGCTGCAGGTAACTTGAACGGGATATGAAATGGATGGATGAGGGAAGGAGATGCGGTGAAAGGACCATGATACCAGGCACATTTCTTGGCGGGGCGGTTGGATGTTGGTTGTGGGGGTGGTTGCACATGCTGGATGTTGTGCAAGGGTAGAAGGTGGAGAGGGGTTCGACTTATGGGGTTGCGGTACGGTGTGACGGTGTGGTGTGCCGCACCGTAACGTACCGGCAGGTACTCTACCTGTATCGGTCGCGGGGTGCGGTGCGGAGGTACGGTACTGTAGGGGAGCGCAAGTATGGTGAAGGAGGATAGTATTCGAATGGCATCATGGAAACGGGAGTATCATCGAAGCGATTAATCGATTAATCAACCACGCCCGATTGAGGCTTCTTCGATTGATCTGATACTTCATAATAGCAATAAAGTCAGCAAAATTATTCTGGCGGTTCACAAAGGGCACGAGATTTCCCGAAGCAATCGGCAAGTAGACAAAAACCCCCGCATTCGCTTCGGCAAAGGTCTAAGAGGGGAAGCGGGAAGAGAGAGGGGAAAGAGAAAAACAAAGGAATGGAATATCGCTCACGAGAATCGGAGAAACCCCTCCGGGATCCCCACCATAAGTACTAAGCCACTTCCCCCACTCTATCGTCCCTCAATCCCGGAAACAGGGCAGGACGAAAAAGAATAGGAAAAGAGAATAAAGGGGACAAAAGGAAAAGTGATAGGTAAGGTATGAGGTATGATGACATGCGGCTCTATCACATATCCCCCGTCTTTCCAAGGATCGCTAACGACAACAACGACCTTGCTTGTCCGGAGGGGGCCTTCGGGGAGCGGGGTTGGAGGGGTAATTTTTCGAAACTAGTAATTAGCGCTTCCACTTTCCCCTCTGTTGAGGTGGAAGTGGGAGATTCACAAGTACTGGAAACTGATCTTCCATCCCATCTCTCCGCCGACGACGACGACGACGACGGCTCGGCGGTAGCGGCAGTAGCAGGGCAAGTGCATCCTTCACCCTTCCTCCCACCGCACTCATGCGATTCTTCATCCTCATCGTCTTCCCATGGCATGCGCCGGTCGAGGCACGGCCTGCTAGGCCATGACGGAAACGCACATGTATATCCTTTTGTTGGGGATCTAGGAGACGACAGGCCGAATAGAGTGGGCTTCACGTCAGGGATTTGAGCGGTCATAACGGTGGACAAGTACATTTTGACTGTAACTTTGTTGAGGTGTGAATGTTGTATGGGTTGGTAGGCATTTGTAGGGTTTGAAGGCGGGTGGTGGAGTCGATGTAGTAATTTTACTAGTAGGAGGAGAGGGAGTGGGATGGGGTGATATATATTGCGTGAGACATGGCGAGCTGAGTACCGTAGGCGGGCGAAGGGGTGGGAGGAATCAGGGTTCAGTGGGCAGGTGGAGGCGGTGGAGGAGCACTACTATTACTCGTGGACCAAGAGGAGGGGGGAGTGAATGGTGAATGAATGAGTGGATGTTCGTGAATGGATGGGTGGATATAGATGGGTGGGCGGAGGATCGGGTGTGAAATGGAAATGTAGGTTTACAAGGCAGAGCAAATAAAACAAAGGTTTTTTTTGTCCTTCCCCGGACAGGGCTTCAAATTGCATCACGTAGGCTACGGTAGACTACCCCACTGTATCACACTTCAGCTATGATACAACTCCTCTCCAATACAAGTACCGGTATATATCCTTTACATACCGGAATCGAGCTCTTTTTGCCTTAGGCACACAATCCGTGTGGCGTCTCGTTTTTACGGAGGGGTTTTTCTCACTCGACCCAACTCGACTGGAGTGGATCGCATTCTGAGATTACCGCTTACTGTATTTTTCCGCCAGTTCCGAGTTTCGCCATTTGCCTTGGGAAGACGGCCTACATGGAGTAAATCTTTAGGATCCACGATACGCTTCTTCCCGGGCACTATGGCAAAGTTTTTAAAAAGAGCCCATGTATGATACTATGATACGCTAGATTGCCAGCTGAGAGCATGGTATTCGAATAGATTGGATTGCGACTTATTATCACTTCGGTACTGCGCAGCTTGCTAGTACAGCGCAGCAGATAGCGAGCACAGTGGTCATCCAGTCCAACCGGTCCACATGGTCTCTCACATTTCCTATTATCTATTCTATTGTGTTGTATCTCACTCGACGGTATTTATCACGCTGAACCTGTATTTCTATCCGGCTGATCCAAAACACCGCAGTGGAGGCTGGATGGATGGATGGATAGTGGACCTTTTGGTTATTAGAGACTTTCCGGAAAGGCTCTGAATGTGAGGCAAATGCGGCCCTGGACCAACCAGATGGCTAGAATTTGACTCTTGATGCTAAATCGCAAAGTTCCTATTCCCTCGGTTCAGCTGCGTATGATAATATTATCATCATCAAAAGCCCGCAAAGTAAGCGACCCTCCCCCCTCCCCCACTCTACTTATTCATTTCTATCCTCATACCCGGAACTCTCCATCCATCCACCCGACCATACCCCACCACCACCGTCACCACCGCCCCGCTTCAAATCTCCGTGTAAGCCTCGCCCTTACTCACTCAACTTACTCACACTGGCAGACGGACAGACCCCCATCCAAACAAAGTCATTTCCCCGAGCCCCGCGTTCTGGAAGACTTTCCATATCGGTGGGCTGAAGAAAAAAAACGTTGCCCGCTCCTCGCAGCACGGTAGTACCGGTAGTGGTGGAAGTGAACGAGGGGTGGGATGGTGGGGTACATACCGTAATCCAAACCTCAGTTCAGCGCGACATGCTATGATAAGGTCGAAGCGAAAGATCCGCAGGCGGGATGCGTAATTCCCCGGGCGTGTGGGGTGTCAGCCGCTCTATTCGTGTCTCCGCACCAGGAATTGTCACTCTTTTTGCAACAAGCCAGCTATTAGGCCCATAGTATCGATTCTTGGCTTAGAGACACCAGACACAAGCACTAGCATGGTAACTAATTACTACTCACTACTCCGTTCTTCAATATTTTATAGGACGGTATTAAAGTTCGGATGAATGGATGAAAAGTGGTGGGTTCATCTCTTTCTTCCTCTCTTTCTCTTTATTTCTTTTTACTTTCTTCCCTTTTCTTTCCTTTCCCCTCTTTCTTTCTTTTTCTCCCCTCCTCTTTCTTTTACGATACAGCACTCTACTACCCGAATGCCTGCATGAAATTTCCGATATGCTATCGCGCGGTGAGTGGAAGTAATGCCTTTGTCCACTTTATTTGTGGGATGAGAAGGTGATGAAGTGGATGAAATATCCGCTATGACGATGGCAAACGTGGGGGATGTTGCCATGATAAAAACTCTCTTCGTTACCTGCTCGTCGGTCCGTTGCCGAGCTTGGCAACGAGGGCGAAATGACCTCCTTCATTCAATCAATCGGAGGAAGCCAAGCGGGAACAAAAAGGCCGCAGGATGGACGGAATTATTTTCCACTCAAAGGCGTTGTCGGTACCGTATCCAAGCCACAGTGCCCTCCCCGCATCCCTCCACTCCCTTCATCTACCGGTACGGTACTGTATCAAATTTTTCATCACCCTCAGCTACTTGAGTACTGACTCCCCTTTAACTGTTCGACTAGCGGTGGTAAGAGTGGTGGTGGGAGTGATACTGTCGTGTCATCCTATCGACCAGTTTGCCATCCACCAGTACGCCATCCATCTACCGGTATTACCATTTCCCCGGGTGCAATACTATTTTTGCATGCACAATATCGAGGAAAAAAGCCCCCAGGGATTCCCCTCCGCTTCATTCATCTTGCCCTGTTGCTGCTTACCTGTCATGCCATGCTCGAGTAGACTAGACTACTTGTAAACCAGTTAATCAATACGGTATAATCCTACGTAATAATTATCCCATAACAACAACCATGTTTTTCTCACAGACTAGTATTTTCTCTTTTCTTTTGCCGTTCAAGGGATCAGGTACGGTTGGGTTAGCAATGATGCAATGATCGGTCGTCTATGGAATCCAACCACGTGTGGGTAGTAGTACCGGTATTCGACTACTCGTAATGTCCTGACGTTTGTGAACACGACCACTATTGCATGATGCCAAGATCCGCGCAAAAAAGCTGAATTTTGGCGTTATGCAATAGCAGTTGTGTTCACAAACGTCAGGACATTACGAGTAGAGGTCGGGGCTCACTTACTTGCTTCATGGAGTGAAAAAGAAAAAAGAAAAGAAAAGAAGAAAAAAAAGATCGAGTGCGCGCGCTTGCTTACCGCACTTGCTCGAGCACCGACCGGTACTCGCCTGCTGCGGCTAAGATGTATCGCATTGCATCGTGGCGTTCAAGAATGCAGATTTTTCGTGGAAAATGTTTCCTTAGAGTGTGCGCAAAAAAGTCTGTCGAGCTCTGCTCTGACTGGGTCGGAACCAGGCGTATGTGTAACTCGAATTATGCAATCGAATCTGGTAGGCCGGATACTGGTAATAGTATGATACGTTAATTTTTGAAGAAGGGGAAAAAAATTCTGTCGAACTCTTCGCAGCACGGGGGCGGTTGGCGGTGGTTGGGGGAAATAGTCTATCGTTATTCTGAGTCGGTGGAGAAGGCCTGGAGCCAATCAGGAAGTTCGATGGACTTACCCTTCATACCCGGTACTGGCAAAAGGACGGTTACATGCTCGGTAGGTAAATTTTCATCTGCCGATTGATGGCAGGCAATCGAGTATTGATTCTACGATGCTTTCTACGGACCGTGCAGTACCGTGTCCACCCCGCTCACTCGCTCATCTCCACTTCCATGGCTCTAAAATGGACAAAACTGATATTCCCGCAATGGGTTTCCCTCCTTCCCTCCCTTCCGCCCATGGAGGCTTTTAGCGATACTGAGGTTGTTTTGCGAATTTACCGTGTCGTGCACGATCGCCTCAGACTGGACCACTGCGGTACTGTAGGCGTAATAGACTGCCAGCGCCGCCATACAAAGTGCAGTACGGTATTCGTTAACCGCGCATGTGAAAGATTGGTATAAAAGAATCCAAAAAAATCCAAAAAAGAATGTGTGATGGATAGGCAACGTTGTCCTTTTGATTATTTTTGTTTCGTGAGGTTTGGATAGTGGTGGTCGTGAATTATGGGGGTTGCATGATGACGAAATGGACCTATGAGGGAGGGGGTTGCATCGGGTTGGTGGGGAGTGCAGGCGCAGATTTCATCACGGGAGGGGTGGGGAGGAGGAGGAGGAGAAATAGGGGAAGGAAGGAAGGAAGTGGGAATCATCATGCCCGTGATCGTAATGGGAGTAATAGGGGGTGCAGGATACGGGCACAATACTGCACTCTACTGCACCATAGTCTACTCGAGTAACGGTGATGCGAGGCTGTTCTGAGGAACTTTTTTACACTGCAGTACGGGTACAGTAAGGCACAGTATCGGTACCCGCAAGCCACAGGGGAAGTGTTGGCGGCTAACTTTATAGGCAACCTGAAAACCCGGTACGCAACTGTCTTACTTTCGTAGATATATCTAGTGCTGTATGGTGCTAGTATTATTATTAGTAGAAAAGGGTATGTTGGCCTTGTTGGAACCCCCTAATAATCGCACCTATCTAACCACGATAGTGCACTAAACTGCGGCTCGCAATGAGACCCAACGCCCTGGTGCACGCACTCTCATCCCCGGTAACGCGCAAGGAATGATCCGCTCTCAGGAGTACTGCATAGCACAGTACCGTAGGCAACAGTAAGTTCAGTAGAAATAGCACACTAAGCTTTTCCCCAGCGCTTAATATACATACAGTATACATCACACATGCAGACAATTCCGATAGACCTCCCTTCAACCCCTTTCTTCAGCTAAATATCAACCAACAATTCAAATCCACGATGAACCATGAATCGATTTCCAACCGTAATCTGAGAACCCAGATTGCTAATGCCCGAGTTGAGTTAAGGGGGTCGAGATGTGCGCCCCCTAAGCACTATGCCTGAGCTTGAGTGCTTGTCCGCCTGTTGTTAGTGTGCGTGTACTGTACTGTACAGTACTCGAGTACAGCACCATTGACGCGCTTCGGTGGAGCACATATTGCCACCGTGATCTTGGAGGTTAATTGGGGGGCACTGTAGAGCACTTGCGCTCTCACTCCCCCAAGAAGTGGAGGAAGGTGTCGGGGTGGTGCTGTACTCGCGGTAGGGGTAAAGTATTGGAACAAACTGGTGTCAAGATGGCCAATGCAAGACTTCCTTCATTCAGATCCCAAGATGCCCAAGAAGGAAAATAACCGCCCTTTTTTTTGTTCCTCGCACAGACATTTGCCCCCCTGTTTGTTCCAATACTTTACCCCTACCGCGAGTAAGACGTGCTCCCAGTGAGAAACACGGAAAAGAAGTGGCGGCGCTCACGTGGTTGTAATTAAACACTTCTCTCTACGAGTACGGTACGTATATGCCATAGCCTAGTCTACCGGTGTGGCCACAACCACGTAAGCCCCCCCCGCCACACCGAAATACCGGAATCTTTCGGAACCCTACTGTACTAGTCACTCCTCCTTCTGGAGGACTCCGGTCCGATATTCCTCCTTCCCATCACCCTCCGTATTTCGGCACCCCCCCCTCCCCATCTCACAGATTTACTTTTCTCGTGATCAACTGGTGTCACCTCTTGTGGTTGATGTGATGTACCCGTGATCAGCGGGTCGATCTTCTGTTTGTGCGGGGAAGGGAGGGGAGAGTGTGTATGTGGGTTAAGTTTGAATTTGCGAAGATGGGTCGGGTGGATCTTAGTAGGTTTCAATAATAATGTGTTTCTCAGGCCATTTATTTCGGGGGGGTTGCTTGGTGGGCTGTTTTGGCGGGGAGCATCAACAGTCATGGTGTATCACTCGGTAATAGGTTCGATTTCCGGTAAGGGGAGGAGTTAGGAGGGGGGTGGGTTTGGATTATGGATGTGGTGGTAGCCTCTGTTAGTGAGAAAGTGATATTGTAGGCTAGTTTTTGCCTTGTGTTTGCTTGGTGCTTTCCCGGATTGTAAGATGAATATGTTCCAGGATGGGTGGAGCTAAACATCATCTCTCCACTGGCAATTGACAAGTAGGATATCATGCATTGTTGGTGTTACATATCCACAAGCTGTACTACCGAAATTGCCAACTAGGAAGGCTTCCCTAGAATCCCCCGTTGAGGCCTTTCAGGGTATGATACGGTATCTCAAACTCAATGAAACAGCAAGCCATCTCATTTTTCTAGAACCACCAATTATTATACATCTTTTTCGATGCGATAGGCTATAGGCCATTAACAAGGGTAAATCTCTCCATCGACTGAGTTTCCACAGGGTTCACCTCTCCGCTGTTTACGGTGTTCCAGGCTTTTAACAACTACTGTTGACACTCGGATGTCGAGTTTGAGAGTCTCTGATGGGGAGGTCGGGTGTGCCCTAAGGTTTCGATATCCTATGCTACAAGTTTTGTATCTGAAGTAGAGGTGTAGCATACGTAGACCATCTTACTCGAGTAAAGCTATGGGGACAGTAGCTTGGGCTAAGGCTGGCTTAACGCAAGATTCCTAGTCGTATCCGGGGATGAGTCCACCTGCCCCTCCTCGCGCACTACGGTGGAGCAAGCAAGCCACGTGCCCTTAAAAACCTACACACCAAGGCATTGGGGCATCCACAGGCTCGCGGCCAACTCGCTTCACTGCCTGTAGCCCTACACATGACAACGCCACACCCACAGCTTCCCTCCACACACTAACCCAGTAGTACCAGCACCGATAAGAGCTCAAGCTTTGTGCTCTCGACCGGACATTTTTGAATGCGAGGGGATACGGGGAGGTATAGAAGTGCTGTGAGGTGATGACAAAATTGGGAGGAGGAAGAATACTTCCATAGGATATTAACTCGTACATTACAAGTACCGTACACCAGCCGGGGCCGATATGCTATCCAAATACTGTAGATTACCTGGAAACACTACTCACTGCAGCTTTAATCAATGATTAAGTTGCCCTCGGGATATCCAATCACTGCCCCAAATCCCTCCTTAGAAACCTCTCCTCCGCAACGACTCTCGCACAAGATTGGGAGTTATCGGCAATACTCAGGCTCTAGTCAAATACCAATCCAACTTCAGCATAGTTTTAAGGACCGATCTTAGTGCGCAAGCTCTCTGTCATGCTCGTGTAATATCTCCGCAAACGGAGTCTTGTAGTCGTCGTCGTCGTCGTCGCCGTCGTCGAGTTAGCTCCGCCGATGACTCGGATATGATAAACGACCAGTATGAATTGTTTTTCCTTTATTTCTGGTATCTCACCCTACGGTGCTCCGAGCGCGGGTGGATGGGATTCCGTTGCCGGGAGATGACTTGACTACGTCATTGTGCTATATCGGAACAAGGGATATCGTTAGTCTAAGCCAATCTTGGTGCGCGGGCTCTCTAGTCTACCGGGCATATGGAATCGATGCCGGTAGTGCTTACATTATCTGGTTAAGCCCGAAACGGTCCTGGAACGAGCCGAGTGAAGTGTGACTCAATGGGACGAACTAGATTTTCGAGAAAGGTTGTCTCCCCCGGGTCTATATTCCGATGGTACTTGTAGTTTGCCACAGGGTACTTTTTCTAACAATTTTTTTTTTGTTAAGCTTTATAACTGCTCTAGCGCCATTCGGTGTTTAGCCAGATGCTGTACCGGTAGTGTCATTGGCACCGGTATCGTCAAGTGACAGACCGTGTACTACTGTAGTAATTAGGCCTAGCTCATCCTCCTGTCTGTTCGGCTAGTATTACAATGCCACGATACAGTGTTCTCGTGCCGATGCCTGATAAGTTGTTGAATCCGTTCCGGTGGGTATGTGGGGGGAGGGTTTATGGCACTGAAGTGATATGTCATGGGTCTCTCTACTATATTTCTGATACAAGTCGGGCACTGCACTGAACAGTAACTACTACCAGTTCGTGCTCGGGTACCGGTATCCCCACATCAATGGACCTTTAGTAATAAGGATGAGAACCAATTTCTAAGCACAGGCCACCTCCACTTGTTGTCCTAAATCGAACTCCACTACACACGCACAACTAGTATCACAATACCGCAGCCTCGATTCCCCAGGATCTCACTGTACTCTAGATCATGACTCTAAATGCCACATTACAAACGCCCACTCTGCCTCACCGCGGGAACCCCACTGGGCTGATCACGCTCAATCCCCCCCATCATCCACCAGTAATCACTCGTATTCCTACCTACTACAGGGCGGTCTTGTTGGAAATAGTGATTACTTGCCTAATAGAAAATGTCGTCGTACCTTCCGTATGCTAGCTTGCAACAAAATTACCCTCTGTGTTTGCTTGCACGTCCTGTCCTTGAGGTTTCCCTCCTTGCGCCTCTTCCCGCTTTCCCCCCCTGCTCTTAACCTTAACCAATAACAACTTGTCGCTTCTCGCAATTCCTTTCGTGCTCGCATCTAGTGGTATGATACTTCCAACAGACCTTGGCAGTTACACTTCACTTCTGATCACTCGAGCTCTTGGGATTTAGCCTACTCCCGCTCCCTGCTAGCACACCGGGGACTCGGGAGATTCTGCGTCCAATTTCCGGCACGGCAATCTAGCCAAGTGCAGTACACCGGCAAAGTGCTGGTACATACAACTGAACATTTCGTCTTAGTACGTAATCCACAATTCCTAAACTCGGAAGCAAGGAATTTATCCGTTGCCCGCCTTACTACCATTAATCCGGAAGTGCCTGAGCACGTTAAGTGCCGGTAAACCCTTTCCAAAACCTGCCAGGCACTGTGCATGGGTGATCAGTAAGGTACGGAGCACGCCTCGGTAGTGCTGCAAACAAATGGTAGCTCAACCTAAGTGGGAGCCTAAACTTCCTTCTAATTCCACCCCCCCTACCCCCCCTTCTCGGATACAGCAGAACACGGGTATACACTTCCTGGCATCTTCCCCTCGGACAGGATTCCCTAGGCTAACCTTTAGCGGCGGGGGGAGGGACAGACTACCGCCGGAAATACTATTACCCCCAAGCCAATCTGAAATTCCCAAACCCCTTATGAAAGCGATGGGGAAAGTTTCACCCCCTGGGATTTGATATGGGGATGTATGGTAGCGAGGGTTACATTGGGGTGAGGGGGGTAGGTTGCATGTAGAGATGCCCTGGAGGGGTCGCCGCAGTAACGGCCGGTATTATCTTAGGCATGGGTTTAGGCTGTTTTGGTTGGGTAGGGCAGTGAGAGTGGGGGTCTTGGGGGCAGGGGGTTGCGGTGGTTGGCTCGGGGCTGATATTTGGTGACGGGAGGTGTACGTACCTTACGGCCGCAGACTTGTCCGAAGGATGTTGTAAATGATGGCCTCTCATAAATCCTGTTATCAGTTTCGAAAAGGTTGTCAGTTTGTCAGTTCTTTTACTTTCTCAATTTGCTTTTTTCTCTCTCTCTCTCGACCCCATGGTAGGGGGTTCGGATTGGCCCTCTAACTGAGAGAGGTAAAGTTCGTGGTTAAAAATATGATGGTAAAGTGGGTTGTGGGAAATTGTGTTCAAGATGAAAAAAAGGAAAAAGAAAAAGAAAAAGGAAATCTTTGAGAAATTCTAGCACCGGCGACCCTTTCGAAATCGGTAATACTAGTTAGCTTCCTGCGTAGTACTTGTTCAGCGAATCCTGAAACAAAGTCTTCGCTAGTTATACTTGGCCCTAGATGCGAAATCCCTTTTATATACAGTCCACATGTGCTACCAGTCTATCGAAGGGGAAATAGAGAAATTCCACTCATCAATACAAGAACATCCCCTGCGCATTTACCAGGAACATTTCTATGTTTTTCTTTTTCCAGCCACAAACCAGCACTCGCTCCATGTGATCTGGAAGCATGGGGAGAAAATAAGAACAAAAAGAGAAAGCTAGGGGCCTGTTCGGCATGTACCAATAAAAAGATACGATCGTATTTCACGGAAATGACTTATAAGCTAAAATAAAAATACAGTAGTATTTCCTCATATAAAGGTGTTTGGGAGCACTAGGTTTTTACTATAGTATTTGTTGTTGCCGAACACTAGGCCACACTAAAACAAAAATACCGCAGAAAATACGCCGTAAAAGAGGAAATGTTACAGTATTTTTGGCCTGCCGAACAGGTCTTAAGTCATTCATTCACTCGGGGTAGGAGCGCTGAAAACATAATACCAGCAGTGCGAGGCGGCGGGAATGGCTCCGTGCTATCAAAATCGAGCACTCCGGTGGCCAGTTCAATGCCCTCTAAACTCAAGTCCGAGAAGTTGACCAGGGTGTGTGTGCCGATCTCCAATGCAACCTATTGAATCTGTCCGGGGCCACGACAACGGCGATGATTAATACGTTCCTGTAAGGCACAGCTCAATTAGCTATTCGTTCTGATGGAGGATAGGAGGGAGGGTGAGGAGGAGATGAAGATGGGGAATATGTAATTGCAATGCTAGCTATTCAAAATATTGATAATAAGCTTAGAAGTAGCGCGCGCAGCCCCGGGGGAGAAAGTGAATACAGCAACGCTTGTTCAGAGAGCCCGGCTAGAGGTTCCAAGGGTAGCAAGCGTGACTGACTGGCCTCGTCACGGGGGAGGTACGGTAGGGTACTGGACGAAATCCGGGGGTGCCAAATGTTAAGAAAGAGCGCAAAGCCTAACTGATCAGCAAGAGTGATCACCCGCATAGCAATTAGGTTCCGAGCGACAAGTTTACATGGTCTACGATGCGGTATAGTGCGGTAACTTACCGTAAACATACCAGAACCGTTAGTTGAGGCAGTACAGTACTAAACTTCATCCTTAAGTCTGCAGGTTTATCTAAGATCCACATATTATAAGAAAACGTAATGAATTAGCGTTTTCTGCTGCATGGGCTCTTATGACAAAACACACCATCACTCCCCGTCGGATTTTATAGTGGAGATACCGTTTTCTGGTGCTGTACTTCATAGCTGTGATTTAAGGTACGATACGGTGTTAATGGTATATGGTAACGAAGAGCATTGTTCGGGCACTACTAGGAGTTAGGGTTTGAGCTTCAAATGTATATCATATGATTAATGGCGCCGTAACATATAGTATTGGTATGCGGACCTTCAGTTTCAGGACTTGGCTGATGTTCTTATGCATAGTACTCTACTACTACTGTGGGTGTCGTGGGTGTGATAATAAGCTAACTTTTGGGGCAAGTTCTTAACTTGGTGTTCCATTCTTAAGGTGCCCCTTCCATTGAGCTTCCAATACATATAGAAAAGCTCGTGCAGCGCTTTATGAGCAGGGGAGACTTGCAAGGCCTACGAGGAAGGGTGGGAGGGAGGGAGGGTAGATCTAGCGGCGAGGGAGGGCACACTGGCAATATGTCAACCGTGATGTTCAAAGGAAGATATGGGAACAAAAGGTTATAAGGTCCCTGGTGCTGGTAGGGGGGGGGGGGTTACCTCACGACATGGTAAATGAGTGGGCGGTGAAGGGCAGATCGCGAAAAAGGGGGAAGAAAAGGGTCAGGGGAAAGAAAAAAACAGACTAAACCCTTCTCCATTGATTCCTGTGGTGCACCCACTCTCATGTGTACAATGTGTGTCTATATCTATGAAGTCTCCATTCACCCCTCTAATAATACAACACGGTTACTATCTAAGTTATATGGTGATACAAGTAAATTCAGGGTCAATCATTGGCAGACATGCACCCAACTTAACCCAATAGGCATGAAAAAAAAAAGGCAGGCCTAAAGGGTGTATATATAGAGAAGGGAGTATAGAAAAGCACCAATGAACTACAGATATATGCAAAATTGGTCAAATAGCCCAAGAAATAGGAGGGCAGGAGGCACAAAAGGGGAATATGATGATGAGGGGAATCAATAGGATAATGAGGTATTCTAAGCAAGTGATCCAGAGGGTTGACGACCACGGCAACTTGTCAATCCATGTAACAGGCTGAGGGTTTTGCTTCGTCAAGTCCGTCCCCCACCAGGAGGGCGTACCGGATGGGTGGGAGCAGGAGCGCCGAGTTCCACCCCGGATATCAAAACCTTCGTGTCTTTTTGGAAGGGGGTTCAGACAACTTAGACGACTCGGGAAAGAAGTGTTCTGTTGATAGAAGGCTGGGCGTATGCCGGTGAGCCAAATCCACCAGTCCCCACGGTAGCCCGGAAATTCTCTCACATCCATTCCCGGCAGCCCACAAGAGCGGTGTTTGGCCATATAGGATGTTGAGTGTTGTTGGAATTGATGTTGCTCCGTTCTAGCAGTATCCTCACTATCGCCTTATGTCCATTCCCGGCAGCCCACGAGAGCGGTGTCAGGCCATATTTGGTGTCAGTTGTGTTAGGATCGACGTCGTTCCGTTCTAGCAGCATCCTCACGATCGCCTCATGCCCACTCTCGGCGGCCCATGAGAGCGGTGTTTGGCCATATATGGTGTCAGGTGTGTCGGGATTGATGTTGCTTCGTTCCAGTAGTACCCTCACGGCCCCCTCATGCCCATTCCCGGCAGCCCACGAGAGCGGTGTCCGACCATATCTAGTGTCGGCTGCGTTAGGATCGACGTCGTTCCATTCCAACAGCATCCTCATGACCCCCTCATGCCCACTCTCGGCGGCCCACAAGAGCGGTGTTCGGCTATATTTGTCTTCTGCTGTGTCGGGATCAAAGTCATTCCGTTCCAGCAGCATCTTTACCACCCTCTCATGCCCATTCTCTACAGCCCACAAGAGCGGTGTTTGGCCATATAGGGTGTCAGGTGTGCTGCTAGGGTTAATGCTGCTCCGTTCTAGCAGCATCCTTACGATCGCCTCGTGTCCATTCCCAGCAACCCACGAGAGTGGTGTCCGGCCATATCCATCGTCAGCTCTATCGGGATCGATGTCGTTCCGTTCCAGCAGCATCCTCATGACCCCTTCATGCCCACCCTCGGCAGCCCGCAAGAAGGGTGTCCAGCCGCATTCGTCAACTGCGTCGGGTTCGATGTCGTTCCGTTCCAGCAGCACCCTCACGGCCCCCTCATGCCCATTCTCGGCAGCCCACGAGAGCGGTGTTTGGCCAAGTTCGTCGTCTGCTGTGTTGGGATTGACGTTCCGTTCCAGAAGCATCCTCATGGCCCCCTCATACCCGTTCTCGGCAGCCCACGAGAGCGGTGTTCGGCCAAATGCACCGTCAGCTCTGTCGGGATCGACGTCGTTCCGCTCCAGTAGCATCCTCATGACCCCCTCATGCCCTCTCTCGGTAGCCCACAAGAGGGGTGTATGGCCGCTTTCGTCAACTGCGTCGGGATCGACGTCCTTCCGCTCCAGCAGCATCCTCACGACCCCCTCATGCCCATTCCCGACAGCCCACGACAGTGGCGATTTGCCATACCCGGTGTCAGGTGTATTGAGATCGACGTCGCTCCGCTCCAGCAGTATCCTCACGGCCCCTTCGTGCCCATTCTCGGCAGCCCACGAGAGCGGTGTTTGGCCAAATTTGTCGTCTGCTGTGTTGGGATTGACGTTCCGTTCTAGGAGCATCCTCACGGCCCCCTCATGCCCATTCCCGGCAGCCCATGAGAGCGGCGTTCGGCCATATCCATTGTCAGTTCTATCGGGATCGGTGTCTTTCTGTTCTAGCAGCACCCTCACCACCCCCTCATGCCCATTCTCGGCAGCCCACGACAATGGCGATTGGCCAAATTTGGTGTCAGCTGTGTTGGGATCGATGTTGCTCCGCTCCAGCAGTATCCCCACGACCCCCTCATGCCCTCTTCTAGCAGCCCGGATGATTGCTGTGCTACCACTGAAATCTATTGCCCGCGCATCCCATTTATTCATCTCTAGTAAAGCCACCGTTAACTCCTCACATCCGAGGTATGCGGCACCGTGAAGCCCTGAAAATCCTGTAGGGCCGTGTCTGACCCAAATACCGACCGTAACTGTCCGGCCCATATAATAACAGCATTCTTGAAGATATGTGCTTATCGTATTCGTCGAGAAGTTCCAATGCAAGTGTTTTCACCCTTTCAGTGGTTTCCCGTCTAGCATGTGTGCCCTAGTAACAAGAAGCATATTTGACAAAAGGGATGGTTGGTGGGATCGAACGAAAAGTAGACGAAAAGCCCCTGACGTGCCGGAAGTTGAGGTAAGTCAAACAGACCTCAGCAATCATTGAGTGGGGTTTAAGGAACAAGTCGGGACTACGAGAGAGGTACTCTTGAAGAGTGTAGTGAATAAGGCGGACAGTGGACGAGGACTTCTCGACTGTGACAAGCCCTAGAGAGCATGCTAATAGTGTTTCTATGCTTGGAATATTCCGAATATTCAAGTCTATAGATCCTTCTTCTACCCCAAGAGCATGGCATAACTCGTCGACATGTAATGGCCGTTCTGCATGCGATACCCACATTAGAACTTCCATGCCGAGCTTTGATTTGCTTCTTTGCTGCGCCCTCACTCGCGATAAGGTTGCCGCGTAAGCATCGCCCAGACCCTCCCCTTTGGTCATCTCATCCAGCTTTTTCCTTCTCTGATGGAGAGTAATCTCGCCCAGAATTGCGTCGATGTTTAGAGAAACAAGAAGGAAACTGGAGATCACCGTTAGCGATCAATAGCTCAGACTTATATTATGATAGGGATATATTTAAGATTCTTGCTCACATTTCTGAGATCTTCGCCAGAATGACTCTCATAATATCCGCCCGCAATTCGTCGTCCATTGCATCGGGATCAGTGTCACCATCCAGCCTCATATCCAGATAACTCTTAATATCATCTTGGATAGGATTGACAGGAATCCTAATCGCCTTACTGAAAAATTTCGCGATTTCGTCACCGATATAGGGCCTCCCGGTAAGGAATATCCGCGCGTTCGATGACAACTGAACGATTTCTAGCAGCGATTCAAGGAGCCCCCGCCGGTGCTTCGGAACGGACTCGTCTAAAGCGTCGATGCATATAAATACCCGCTGTAGCGATGTAATAGTCTTCTTTAGAATTTCCACCAGATCGGGAAGTCGGAGACCTCGACCGCCAAACTCTTTTTTGGCCTTCTGAAAAGCCCTCCGTATATACTCCGGGATCCCTCTTCTGTTAACAAGTTGTTTAAGGATGGCGCCCAGCATACCTGCGGTGGACTGCTCCTGCTGGGCAAGGAAATCGCAGTAGAGTCCCACAACAGCAATGTCTCTTCCTTCAGCCCGATCGCATAAGTTATCTATCGCCAGAGAACTATCATTTGCTAGTCGTCAATAATATCCGCATTACCTTTCTCTAGGCAAGAGGCCTTCCTACCTGAGATATGTTTTCCCCACCCCTGGATTCCCGTAACAGAACAATACTGGCTCAACGCAACCATCTTCTTTATCCCGCCAATTTCTGAACTCGGTGGTTTTAGCAGCCAGTTTCCCACGCCATCGAGTCGGTCGATTCGCACACCTTGGTGCCGTTGCTGTGGTTCTAGTGGCGATAGCCACTGCAGAATTTGACGCCCCTCAGCGTCGGCTTCCGTGATGAGATTGACAACATTGCTGCTATTCAGCACGTTAAACGAGTTGATATTACCAGTAACCTGTCGGCACCCGGACGACATTTGCGCTATAACCCATTACCTGAATTCTTTTTCGAAAGAGATAGAGAGGGATCGTAGGTAATGAGAATTTGACCTGTCTTGAAGTTCGAGTGAATCTCTAGGACAAGAAGGAGGGTAACCTTTAAGGCTCTGGCGCTGCACAGGTGTGCGCTGGTCCAACCATTGTGGGTGGTGCATAAAAAGTTACCAGTTCGCTGCTGGGTTTTTCTCGCAAGTCAGCCTTGGTCCGAGAACGAAAAAAAGTTCCCCTGACACCAAACGCCTAAGTGAAGAATGCCGTTTCCAGTGCTGTAGATACTTGCCTGATTCTTTGAACACAACTACAAATACACAGGCATTTTAACAAAGTCGGCCTCCTGAGCCTTTTTACCTCCCCAGAGTGCGACCAGCCTGAGCTTATACAGTTCGGCCCGTAGTAAACTATCATACTACCTGTAGTCAAAACCAGAGCCCGCTTTTTGACCCCAGCAGTGCAAATCAGCCATTGGCCTAACGGAGGGCCCGTACTGTACAATATTCTAGCTCTAGGTCACTGCAAAACTGTAGGTAATGCACCTGTCAGGAAACTGAAGGAAAAAAAAGGAAAAAAAAGCACCACACTTTTCCCTTCCTTATTTGTCTTTTTTAAAAGAATTTATGCTCACACATATCTCTATATACCACAATGAATCAAAATTGCTATTATGGATTACACTACAAGGCCCTGTTAGTCAAGCCGTGGGGGGGGTGGCCTTTTTCTAAAACTAGAGTATCCCAACTTGACACCTTTGTAGCTATGATATAACCTAACCCGTAGGCTTCTTACTAGATTTTCGTTGCCATCGTAACTGTCACAGCTACAGCCCGTTGTCCCGGACGATCAAAATCCGGAGTAGGCTGTCCGGGATAGCGAAGTCCAGGAAGAGTGAGGCGGTTGGTAAGAATAGTCTCTAAAAAAACCAAAAATCGGGTGATAATTGAGTAGAAATGACTGGTAACTATTCCATCTATGGTCTAGGTGAAACAAGAAGAAAATTAAACAAAATCTCTCGATACTAAATATGCAGCTTTTACCTCAACTAGTCGTTAGTAGTCTGGATTGTCCCATCGTGTTGATCTGCCACATAGCAGAATGCGCTCCTGAATAACTCTAATACTATCATTCAACCCACCTCCTTAGCCTTGCAATTCCCCCTGGGAGGAATTAACTGGAATCTGAAATCAGTATACGCGGGGCAAGGAAGGATCCAGCAGAGCGAAATCCGGGACGGTGTGTTGGCTGTAGTAAATTCAGGGCGGTTACCATCCGGATATGGCCATTTTTTGGGTGCTCTTTGGTCAAAGGAAATCAAGGCCTATCAGAAACTGAATTCGCAAGAAAAAAGTTTGCGTTTTTTATACTATGTCGTGCTAAACAGGGTAGAGATATCTTTTGTTGCGCGAGATCCCCTATGATGATGATTATAATAATATTATTATGATACACAAAGTCTACTCTACATAGCAGGCCAATTCTGGTGGCCAGGGAGGGGCTAAGGAAGCTGAGTAAACGTCTTGTGGATAACGTGCTCCACGCCACAGCGAGCGCACCGCATAGCGAGCCATCTGCAAGTTTAGGCAATGTGATTGGCTGGACCTCAGTCCAGATTGAAATAGTGGCTAGTATTCGGGTGGATGGCTCGCTATGCGGTGCGCTCGCTATGGCGTGGAGCACGTTATATCCATTTGCTTTGTGATTCCTGTTTAAATCACAGCTCAACCGCTGACCAACCCCCCGGAAAAACTTCCCTGCAGCCCCGCATTTTCCGAATGTGGCATTGAGAAAAGAGAGAGAGAGAAGAGAAAGAAGATATAAAGGAGATAGATGAACTTACCGTCGTGGGCCCATAGCGCAGCCTAGAGGTTTCACTCCAACCTACTTGGACCCCGGGGGCCCATTTTCCGGGGACTTGCTCGAAGTCCTAAAAACCCAGGTGCACAGTACAGTACACCGTACTCAAGTAGAGGATGTAGCCCACCACCTTTGCGAACCTTTTGTGCTATGACGCATAACACCTGGGTAAGAGTGGATCCCTCCTAATTCCTCGAATCCCTTTCTAGTCCCCAATGACTTCCACCCTCTCCCCCTATATCCCGTCTGACAAAAACTGCAGTTCAATTCGCTGTATCAATAGGCTCACGACGTTGAAAGGATGCAATAACCATACCTCGCCGGTGTTTTAGTACGCTTACTAGAGTTTGGGGGGGTTAGATAAGTTCACCACATACTCTGACGAGACTTACTGCCTCGGGGAATCTCAGTCGAAGAGATTAACAGGAACTACAGCTTTCCAACACAACCCGTCTTCATACGTGCAGAATCATACAAATGCCAAAATTTCTTCCCCTAGCATAACTTGACACCCAAGATCCATCACAGCCCATCACTCGCGAACGTTGGGTTCGAACTACAGTATAAGTTTACATCGCCTATGATACGATACAACAGAAGATTGTATGTTCCTTTCCTTTTAATCCCCAAGGCTAGTATTAGTTCCTTCCCCCCCCCCCCCAAAAAAAAAAAGTGAACTTTGGATAACTCGAGTACATGTACCGAGGGGAATGCCCACTTCCGCCAACACTGCATTCGTCACCGCTTGAAGGGCGTGTGAAACAGCGACAAAGGGCGTCGTTGGCATGGACCTGAATCCTCCTCGCTAACCGCGGTAACTCTGCTGCGCGCTCTGGCCCATACTGATAACTACCCTAGAATTTAGTTGAGCGCACCCTACCAGAACTCAAGAATGATGCATGATACAAAAACAAAGTTTCAAAAGATCAGAATAAAATCCTAAAATATTATAGCACACTTTAAAACAATTATCCACTTTCTCCGGCGAAAATCTCTTCACTTTAACTTTTTGTTAATAAATACAGAGTTTACAAGTTTACAATCTCCGCACTTTGCTTTCGGTTGTCTAGGTGCATTCAAATATGCTATCCAAAATGGGAGGGGACTATTGGCTAACGCCATAGGGTAACCTAATGTAACTTCCCGTATTTACTTGTGATTAAAAATTCGTCTTGTCAACTTTGAACACCCCTACTAAAAAACCACCTCTCAGCCCCGGATACCGCCAGTGGGGTGACGTTGGTGAACACGACCGCTATTGCGGCGGTCAAATTTTGGCCGCGCGTCAAGCTTGACCACAGTCTCTTTTTAACTATAAGTAGGGGGGAGGATCTCCCGCACTTGGTTGACCACCATCATCCTCTCTTTCCATCACCCCTTTCCCTCCTCTCTTCCCCTTTGCCTCTTCCCCTCCTCTTCCCCTCGCCTCTTTCCCTCGTCTCTTTCCCTTCTCTCTCCAGAAGATCATGAACAGACTTCCTGTTCGTTTTCGAGTCTCTGTGCGCACACCCGCCACCCGCCACCCAAGATGTCATAGGGGGTTCTCAGACCTTGGGCCCTCAAAGGAGAATATGGGGCCCTCTCCTGGGCCTGTAAAGGAGTGTGTCGGTCCCTCCACGACTAAGATTCGTCTTGTATGTAACCCTATTTATCGCTACTAACCAAACTAACGACTACTGTGATAGTGGGACCAGGTGACAGCTGGATAAGCGGTTTCTTGCACTGTCGAAAGTTTTTCTCTCACATGTTTAGTTCAGTTTACAACCTACTTACTCTAGTTATAGGGGTTGGGAGCAGTGTTCTCGGCCGTCCGGGGGGACTGCCGGGAGCCCTGGACGGGACGGGACGGCTGTCTGTAGTCCATCCAGGGCGGTCAAAGTACAGGACGGCCGGTGACAGCACGAGTGATGTCTCATGATACTATAATGTTTGATTCGGGGGTGCATGATTTCAACTTGGGCTAGTATCGGAGGTCCAAGTCCTAGGACTACGCATTACCCGGTTTTATTCGCCCGTCGCCACTACTGTACCTTGAGATAGATTACAAAGAGTTTTTTTTCTTTGTAATCTAAATTATCTCAAATTCGCAATAAAATGCCCTCACTCAACCCTTTATAGCCAAAACCAGGCTTATTTTGGACTCTTCCTGACTGCATAGGATGTTTTACTTCAGCCCCTACTTTATTTCAATGTGCTAGTGGCGGGCTAATAAAACCAGGTAATGCGGTATAAGTTAGTCCCCTACAGTCCGTCCCGTCCTACCCCGAAGATGGACGGACTGGACGGCTAGGAACACTAGTTGGGAGGCTTGACAACTAGGGCGAAGACCGGATTCTCACGAATTGAGAACCGAACCACTTTTATCCAATGGCAGATTTCGCTACTATTGTGGGTAGGAATGGTAGAAACTATCACCGATCCCGAAGGGCCCAGAACCAGAGGAGGGGTAGAATGGCTATGAACAAATAGTATGGGCCATGTATGCGAGAAGCCAGACGCATGGTGGAAGGGTAGTCTGGCAATACAACATTACTATAATGACGCAAAACCACTATATGGGATCACCTTCTTACCCCTTGGTTTAAGCTTGGGCCTTTAGGTTATAGAGTTTACAGTACCTTTGAACCCAAGCAGGAAGGAGGGGGAGGGAGGATAGTAGAAGAAAAAAAGAGAAGACGGAAAATTTCCTCACGAGTGATGAATGTGCATTGCACTTGCTTACGGGTTCAGAATGATCAGTTAAATGAGTGCTCACACACCACAGTGCCAAAGAGAAAAAGTAAAGAAAGTTGTTGACAACATTAAGCTTAACAGAAAACCAGCACCGTCCTGCCCTCGCCAGCAATTGCAAAGAAAGAAAAGCAAGTGATAAAATAGTAGAACGCCGTAGGATAAAGGAAAGAAAATCATAGTAGTAACAAATATCAAGATTTCGTTAAACCAGCCCAAAACTCCACGGTAAAAGTGCAACCCAACCCCATCCACACGTAAGCGTCAAAGAAAAAAGGAAATTCAGTGCCCCTCCACAGAAAAATCGAATACACTGTACATATTATACAAAAAGGGTATCGAAGTATTACTCGCCCCGGGGGTTATGGCCTCAACTGAGCCGATGCGGAAATATGCCAAAACTAGGAAGCCACAACAGATCCTCCATCCGAACATGTTGTGATGCTCCAGCCGCTCTATAATGTAGTGTCTCTATGTACCCCATATCGCCAGGCCGTATCAGAGTAAATACTGGTAACTCCAAACACTCCCCCACACCCCCGGTCTTCTGTTCGACTGAAAAATTGTTTATCCTCTAACGACACTCGCCACATGGTATCACCACCGTACCAATTGATTAATTGATTGACTCCTCATCCCACAACTAGCGCCACACTCCGCCCGTTCGTCCTACTACTCGCCCTTACCCTCTGTTCTAATCAAGTCACGATTTTTGAGTTCCTCCAGAACGTGGTCTTCCCTCCACACCTCCTCCTTCTGGAACTCTAAACCATCCAGCTCTTTCATCCTAGGGCATTTTTGGCCAATCATAATCTCGTACCTCCTTCTTGTAACCGCTGATTCAATATCCATCTGCATCTGAAATGTGTGATCATTCGCATAGTCGCCTGGCACCATAGTAAAAGGATCTTTTACATATTCGTCAGGATCTTCCGGTGAAGGGAGTAATCTGCGAGAGGACAAAGCAGGGTAGAAGCCTATTGTGAGAGGGTTCATTCTAGAACGATATTCAAAGTAGATGTCAGCAACCATTTCAATAGATTTAGCGTTACAGAATATCCGAAACGCAGTCGAGACACGGACCGAGTATATAAAACCCCAAGATATAGACTAAAAAAATAGAAGGGGGAGGAGTTAGATAGTGCTCCTACCTTAGATCGAGATAGCTTAGCGATTGGAAATGCCCAAGTACGGCACCTGTTTTCTTCGCACTTTTGATCCTGTTGCCCACAAGCAGCAGCTTCTTTAATCTTACAATTCCTAAAAGCGGCCTTAGGTCCGAGATAGCATTGTTGTTAAGATTCAAGACTCTTGTATTACACACAAGATACCCGAAATCCTCTGGAAGGCTAGTCAATTGGGCTGATGCAAGTTCTAGATACTGTAGATTCAAGAAGTCCAATCTGAAGCTCAGATCCCGGAGCGGATTTCCTGAAAGGTAGATCTTTCGGGCCTCGAACATCTTTTCAGACGGGATCGTGAACTCTTTCACGTCCTGCTCCCTTGTGGAAATACTGTCCAAATGTTTCGCTCGGCCAAGACCACCAATATCTCTGAGGCGATTATTATCCATATAGAGTATTCGAAGATTTGGATACTGCGATACATCGAAAGCCTCGAAGTTGTTTTGTGTGAGTTTTATCGAACGTAAAGCATCGAGTCCGACCCCATTTGGAATATTCAGACCACACAGTTTATTCTGATCTAAATTAAGGTGAATCAAAGCAGACAGGTTGTCGAGCCCCGAGATTGCCTCCATGTCGTTACCCCTCAAGTCCAACTCGGTGAGACGTTTCCTGGAAGATGCCGTAAGTCAATCCATACCCAGAACAGGATACTCCCGAGAATAGAACTTACATAGAAGCCTTCTCAAATGACACAGTTGTCAATTTATTCCTCCTAGCCCTCAATGATACCAGCCCGTCCATACTCAGAACACCCTCAAGGCTCTCCAAAGAGTTGTCATCTGCTTTGAGTTCCCTTAGGTGTTTCAGGTTCCTGAGCCCATCTAAGTTTTCTAAACCATTTCTCGAGATATCCAAATACTGCAGATTGAAAAGATGTCCAAAGTGGGTGATCGAACTCAAGCAGTTACCAGCCGCCTTTAGATCCTTTACGCTTTCCGGAACCCCCGAGAGTTGACCAAGCTGGTTATTACTAACGTCGAGTTCCTCTATTCTCTGACACCATTCGTTGAGAGTATGTAGCGTTTCCATCTTTCTATCAACGAGCTTCAAGAACTTCATCCACTCCCAGTATGGTTCATAGGGCTCCACATCCGTAAGGTTTTTAATAAGGTTCTCCTGGGCGATCGAGAAGCTTGCTTCAATTGATCTAGCGCTAGCTTTAGGCCCCCTACGGGTTGCAAGGAACGACAGTTCGAGATTGATCAGAGCTTCCGTGGTTTCATAGTGATACGAGATATCTGCTAGCGGTGTCATATGGAATGATACATCTGCCTTTTTGGTTGTTGATGGGGGGAGGCTCGAAACATGGGCCGCAAAAGGTGTAGGAAGCGGTGTCAGTGCGCTGCTCAAGCTTATCCTGCGGAGAGATTGCGAAATATCTTGTACCCCAACAGTTTCCTCATCTTCCTCCTTAATTCTTGAAATTGGCCTTCCAACAAAAGACTTATTCCCACCCGAACGGCGCCTAGCGGCCCCTCGGTAGGTACCACCGGATGAAAATACCCTCGAACCCCGTCGCGTCTGTCGGAGTGAACCATGATCGAGGAACCCATCAATGCCAGCACCTAAGCAACTGTCGTCGCCATCATCCCAGGATTCAGGGACCTCCTTCGGCGAAGAAGTTGATTGTCTCATCATGGATGCAGTTGTGGGGGAAGAATAATCTTCAGCATAGGAGATCTGCCTCCGCCGAGTGGGTTCCGAGACTCTGCTCTGATCGTCCAAAGTTGATTCCGTAGACCGCGGTAACTCTCCTTTGCTAGGGCCACTCCCTCCCTCCTCGCCGCTCCTGTTTTCCCCGTCCTCTTTTTCATCCACCACATTCCCCTCATTGCGGCCCGATGCAGTGGGGTCGCCGTTGATGATAGCAGCACCCTTCCGCAGCTTGCTTTCGTGGCTTCCAAAACTTGTGACTCTGGTTTCTGTTCCGGTTCCCACAGATCGGCTTTTACCACTTCCAGTGCCAACAGTGCTTATGTTCTCACCACCAAACCAAGGTCGGCTTTCCCACATCTCTGTCCCATCGCCAGTCAAATCCGCATCGCAATCATCCTCCGCGTCTAGAATCAGCCTCGAGCTTCTCCAGACACCACTCTTCTCTCCATCGCTTGTCATGCCCTCCCATTGCTTCCTCGCCATCTCTAGAGCCTGTGCCTCTTCCTGGGAATTCACAGTTAAATCCGATATTCCCACAAACGGATCGGACTCGGAAGCCTCCCTATCGGGGCCCTGAGACTTGACCCATGCCATAGACTTTTGATCGAAAGTCATTTCCGCAGAGTTCTTCAAGACTAAGTGGCGGTTCATCACGCGTAAGCCGGGGGTAATGGCTTCCACTGCGGATTTGGATTTTTGACTACCAATCGAAGAATGAGTCTTCAGAGTGTCGTGATGTATATCCCTGGAATCGCTATGAGGGTCTGACGGATTCTGGGAGATGGCGATATGAGAGGCTTCGCGGAAAACACTATCTTCCGTTCCATCGGTTTGCGGACTGCTTGATCCTACCAATCTAGAATTTTGAGCCGGCGAACTTCTCTGTATCTGCGAGTCCGTATTATATCCACTACTAAAACTCTCACCCTCGCCACTCCCAACCCTAGTCCCAGGGCTGTTAAAGTTGCTCTGTCTAGACCGTAGCCCCATACCTCTAATTCTGTCCATCACTTCTTCAGCCTGTATGAGAAAGTCTTGCGTTGTGACACTTCCTTTCCTTAGGGTCTCGGATTCTCCCGGCTGTGGCATCCCAAACCCCTCACCTTCCATGGCATCGCCCCTGCTTCCGCTGAAGACTAACTTGCAGCCCTTCCCCCTCGCCGGGCTTCCATTGGTTGGCGAAAAACCTATACCCTTCGAAGCACCATAGTTGTAATCCTTCTTTAGAACCGGAATCTTTCGCAATCTATCCCTCGAGCTTGGTGTGGGAACCTCTTGACTGGTTGCAATCCTCCTCCCTGACTTTGATGCTGGGGTTCTAGGAAGCTGCTCACGTGCAGGGGTACGCGAAGTCCTGCTCCTAGGTCGACTAGAACTCAGCAACAGACTTCCCTCTTCAACTTCAGGTGATATCCGGCGCGCCCTCCCAGGTGTACATCCAGCTGAAAGAAGTCTTCCTGTTTTAAGCTCATTGATATAGCCATATCCACCGCTATTGCTCCGCCTAAGTCTCTTTGGTGTCCTCTCTTTGACTGGACTAATAGGCGCTGAAATACCATCATTAACAGCAGCGCTCTCATCGCTTTTCCATCTGCGGTGCTTTCTAGCCCCCTCCACCGATTCCTCCGTAACTCCAGTGACACGCTTCGCCGCCGATTCCGGAGCTGAAGTGTGCCGGTGGTGGGCCAACGCAGTGGTAGTGGTTGTGGTAGTAGTCGTAGTTCTGATTTGTTTGTGCGACTTGATGATAGCTTTAGTATAAGCAACATTTCTCTCCGCATTTCTCGAAGGTGACTTCTCCTTCTCTTGTCTCCTCGCCATTGCCTCTAACCTGTTGACAACTATACTCCCACCAGAAAACTCGGTACTCTCTTCTTCCTGCCAGCTATCCTCATGCTCGTCCTGGCTAATTGCCACCTGGGGTAATACAAACTTGGGTTTCTCAGCAACATTGTCCTCTAATTCTCCAAGACGCTTCACGAGTTTTTCATTGGTGTATGTATCATAGTTGCTATGAAACAACTTTAACGGGCTGCCGGAGGATTTGCTATCACCCATGATTCTTACCTCCCCTGCCTTGATAGGTGGAGTTCGGGGCGCCGGCAAGATGTGACGTTCTGAAGAATAAGACGAGATAAACGGATCGTCCTCATCAGTCATCATGGAGGAGTTAAGTGTGTTCTTTAGTGGAGATTTGGGCGCATCCTTGTGTCGTCGAATGTTATCCAAAATGATATTTCCCCCCATACCATGACCATCTGCGGATAGAGCTTCGCCTGAGGAACCACCAATGGTGTCCCCATGAGACGGTGGCTCAAGGTTAGAAACAAAGGGAGAAGCCAACGTTTTCTCCTCCTCCTCTCCCACCGCCTCCTGGTTCTGACGTTGAAGGGATGCTTTTCTAGGTGATGCAAAAGGCGAGCCCAAATCGCCGGCGCTCCCCTCTGTGTCGTCTTCACTCCCGTCAAATGTATAACCTCCTTCGCCCTCCACCTCACTTTCTCCAAATTGGCTAGTCTCTGAATATACGTGCGCCACCACAGGCGGGCTCGAAGGATATACCGAGGTATCGTTCTCGTCGGATGAGAAAGGTTTCCTTTCCTTAGCCGCACTAGTACTCGACATCATCTCTCCCAAAGTATCGTCCATTTCGAGCGCCTCGCTATCGTTGCAGTTTGGCGGTAATATTTGCGACTCTTGTCCCCTGGCACGATCTCCATTCCTTATCGGGGTCGATCCTAGCCCAACTGTGCCTTTTAGAGACTTCAGACGCTCCGTACCAACCGGACTGATACCTTCATCTCTCCTCATCTCTTCACTCGTATTTCCTGAGTGAGCTCCAAAAATCCTCGACTTGACTTTGTCAATATGTCGAGACTTGGCGTCACCAGGCAACACGATCTGGCTTCGAACATCATTCTCAACATCGGCGCAATTTTCTGTTTTTCGCTTTCCCTTCGTCATGGAAACACCGTCTGATCCTAGGGACGACATCGACGATCCTCTCCTATGCATACCTTTTTTAAGTGTAGATATCTTCTTGGGCTTGGGCAAAGCCGAAAAATTACTACACTGAGGAGGGCTGGATTCCTTGAGGAAACTAATTCGCGGCCGGCTATCCTCCTCCCGTAAAATAGACAAACCGACTCCAAACGAAGTATTTGTAGGGATCGGGATAAGAGATCTATTCGCTGGTTTCCCAGACCGCTGTTGTTGCTGGTCTTGTTCCACAACGACACTTGGTGAACTAGCGCTGGCAGGTGGTTGAAACATGGACTCCAACTGAATAGGGCTAAATAAATCCTTCCCCCCAGGCCCCCCAAAGTCTTCCAATAATTTTCTCTTCCATTCGGGTGTCTCCTTCCGCTCGTTGCCTCCAGTTGAATTTCGTCGGCAGTGGCCTGTTGTTGAGTTTACACTCGAATGATTACGCTCATGCAGTACACGAGTAGTTCCCGAGGAGAAATTCGAACGCATTGTTCCCCCAACCGCACCGCCGCCAGTATTTGGAGGGGAGGAACCTGGCTGAGAAACCCAATCTTCAGAAAGACTATCGACCCACTGATCAGTCATTCTTTATTGCGATTGCGATGTCAATCCCTTATTCTAGTAGGCAGAAAAAGTGGTTAGTTTTATATGTTTTCTCTCTCACCATTCTACCCAGGCCAGGGAAAAACAAACATACCTAGAATATATTAAGATGAAATCTTGTAAGGGAGCGTAAGAAGACAAAAAAAAAAGCTTGTCTGCTAGGGTGTAATCGTTAGGAGCATCTACATAAATGATTGGTCGTTAAGGTTTCTAGAAGGCAAAACGATAGCAAACAAAAGGCAAGGGAAGTGTTTATGAACCGGAAGGAAAGACGCGTTGTTGATAATTGCTATGGCTGCAGCCTGCAGGTGGGGCGAGGGATGTCGTCTCAGCAAACAGGATCATCGACCCGAAGGGCCGAGGTGGTGTTACTCGTGCAACTGGTTTGTGTTTGTGTGGGACTAAGAACTACAGTTGCTGCAGCAACGAAATCGCACGAGATCCTAGCGATAACAGAGCCGCATGGCAAGAACGGAGATGGAAACGCGTTCTAGCTTTTCACCGAAAACGTCGTAACCGGAGCAACTGTGATAAATTAGAGAGAGATGAAATGCCAAGCTCTTGCACTTGGCATTGGCGGCAGGGACCACAAACACCCTCTAACGCACTGGTGGTCAGTGGTCATCCTTGCGAGGAATGCCAAGATGTAAACAATGGCCAGGGCAAATCTAAACTGCAATGAATGCCGTATCATACAAGTATGGTAAATCCTACTATTATGACAATTTTAGGGCAGATTGAGTCTCAGACTCTCAGGCTGTCTCTTCTTATCTTCGGACTACCGGTATTGTATCTTTGCACCCTAACCCGGTGCTAGACCTCAAAGATTTCCCGAGGCTCACGCCGGTCCGCAGTCTCGCTGGGTACGGTACCTTCGGTAGGGATCGTGCCCCACAGCTGGTACCGGTAGAGCAGGTGATCACATAGCTAATATCAACTGTGGTCCGGAGTTTGCATATCTGCGAATTCGTGGTAATTAACTTGATAACCTGCATCTCAGACACTGACAGGGGTGGCACGACTTCAGCAGTCGAGGAGGTGAGGGTCAGAAATGTTGTGCCGAGACTTTGTGTTGTTGTGATTTCTGATGAACGCCAAAAGCCCTATATAAAGGATTCAGGATTGCCGTATTTGGCTGCCCCCACAAAGTAAGGTCCTGACCCCATTTTGTGACCACCCCATCTGGCACAAACTTCAATTTGTGTGGCCGGTCGCGGGGTCATAAAAGTCAACTCTGGACCCGACCTTTCCTCTTTCTGATCCCCTCCTCATCCCCACTCTCAACCCAGAGCCCAGCAACACTTCGCGCCATACCTCTTTGGGGACCTTGTTCATTTTCAACTCACAACTCACAACCTGATTCCTGACCCAAACGATCTTGTCCTGCGCTTTCCTTACTAATCAACTCGCTTAGAGATTCTCGTATCACAAATCGAGAATTTTCCTAAAACAGTTTCGCCTTACCTTTAGCCAATTAGGTTCCTTGTCACAGGGAGCCAAGCACCGATTAAAAGCAGCAAATGTGAGTTTAACCCTCCTCTTCTGCCCTCCCCTCGCTAAGTTGCTAACCCTCTCCACCTGGACACAGGGCTTCGGGCTCGATTAGAGGGCAAGAATTGACTTTTTCCTTCGTTTTACACGAGATTCCTGCAATGTCTGAGCCAACGTCAGATATTCAACAACCACCAAACAACGAGCACAATGAGGACCACTCGCTCCCTAATGATAGAGTTGGTGGCTTTTCTGCGATTAACCGTGAGCTTCTTTTCTTAATCATTTTCCCTCTTTTTTTTCCTTTCCATTTTCTGCCTTTACTAACTAATGCGTCCCACCACAGGCCTTGATAATTCACAGGATGCAGTAGATCCAGCTCTACAAACCCCGCTTCAAGCAGTTGCCGCATTTAATGCCTCTTTTCCTGATATCGATCCTTCTCCAAATAGATGGGGGAAACGCCAGGCCGGTTCTGACATCCCCGACGATGTCATGGACGACATCGCTGCCAAACGTCAGCATATGGAGAATCTGGCGGCGGTTTCGCAAACTCTTAGTTCTCATATTGCCCAGACCGATCTTGGCCAGGATGAAGTCAATGGGCAAAATCTCTCGACGGCTGTCTCCAATTTCGCTAGCGGAAGCGATGCCGTTAGCCAATATGCGCCGCAACCGCAGACACCTATTGTGCAGAGTGATCACCAGAACGTTTTAACTCAGGAGATTGAAGGCGACGAAATGGACCAAGACTTTATGAGTGATGAGGAGCAGGAGGGCCACGAGGGGCCAGCCTCCTGGGACCAGTACGACCATAACTCGTTTTTGATGTGGGACGCAAACCGTAATCTTCGGATCCATAGTCTGCCCATTCTTGACAACTTGGTGAGTATTAAATTCGCCCCCCCGCTTTGCATTTTTGGCTTTTATTTCTAACGGAATCCATCTTCTGCGGTGTATAGTCTTCCCAAATTCTGAGCACTCTAGGCAAGGGGCCGTACCAAGAAACTTTAAACATCGTTACCCAACCAGAGTCTGACCAGGGTCAAGCCTATAATACTATGAAGACCCTATTCGATCATACAAAGAAGCTCTACACCCATGAGGCATTCCTTTCGGCTGACGAACTCAAATTCGAACAGCCCGAGCAGCGCGCGACTATCCGTAGAGTCAATCTGGCCACTTTTGTTTCCTCAGTCTTTGGATCCCAGGAGGTTGGATTTTTTCATCTTAATGAGCATTTCCTCGACACGTTTGTCCCCGACGGTGGCAGGCTTTTGAAGTCTCAAGGTGCTTTGTATTTGGATCTCAAAACTCAGGCCTATATTTCTGCGATGTCTACCAACGAACGCGGCAAGGAGGATATCCTGCTTGATCTGTTTCCAGATGACATGAACTCTATCCTTTTGAATCGTAAGCCTGGAGCCAAGCAATTGACACCTAGCGAACTCGATTTCGTTCATAGGCTTGCTCAGAGGAAGCAGCATCTGATGATGATACCTGATGATGTGAACTTGAGCGAAAAGTATGTCTGGCAGGAATTCTTAAAAGAGGTTAGCTGGTATGTGAGCAAGAATTATGAGTCTATTGTTGCTCAGCCGGTAAGTTCAAACCCCCTGCTTTTCTTACGAGTTAGTGTCTGAATTTCTGTGAGCAGATTCGTCGTGTTAGAAAGCGTAAATCGCCTTCTCTTTCTAACGTCCGAACCCCTACCTTCGGCCGCGCGGGGTCCCCGCTCGCGGGCAGACGTTCAATGTCTCGTGGGCCGGAAGATATAAACGGCAGTCCCCTCGCACGCTCTGAGTCCGGGACACCAAACGGTGGAGAAGTGTCACCTGCCCAGCTAGCCCTCGAAAATGAGCTCTTCGGCTCCAACACTAGCATTGCAATGTCACTCGGGGCCCCTCCCCCTCAACCGTCGCCACCCCAGAGCGCACCTACCCAGGTCCTTTACGAGCGCGCCCGCATGGCTGCAACCGCGAAGGCCTCGCCTAACGCTCGCCGTGCAGGCCTCCCGTCTCAACGCCGCCCTTGGACCACTGAGGAGGAGAATGCGCTCATGGCCGGCCTCGACCGCGTTAAAGGTCCACATTGGTCGCAGATCCTCGCAATGTTTGGCCCCGGCGGAACAGTTAATGAGGTTCTTAAGGATCGCAATCAAGTTCAGCTAAAAGATAAAGCCAGAAATCTCAAGTTATTCTTTTTGAAGTCGAACATCGAAGTCCCTTACTATCTCCAGTTTGTTACGGGCGAGCTCAAGACACGCGCTCCCGGTCAAGCAGCCAAACACGCGGCCAAAAAGGCCACCGCTGCGAGCGCCTCCGAAGACGCCGCCCACGTCGCTGCCGTTACGGCTCTCGGACAGGCACGCAATATGACCCACTTGAGCCAGACAATCGATATGAAACAGGTCGTGGCAGCAGCGGCGGCGGTCGCAGCGGCTGGGGGGTCAGGGGAAGGCAGCTCTTCCCAGGAGGGATCTCACCAAGGCTCCGTCGCCCCAATGGCGGATATGGGAATGGGAGCCGACATGGTTGTCACTGATCAGCTTCAACAGCACCATGAGCTTCAGCAGCACGATCAACTTTCTCATCACGATACCACTGCTATACCCAATATTCCTGATACCCCTCCTGCCACTCACCACCACCCCGACGCCACCCCTACTCACGAGATTTCTAACACCATCGCCATCCATCACCAACACGATGGCAGAGTCGACCCCGTCCTTATGATGAGCGGCGTCTCCGCGATCGAAACCGCACCCAATACCCCCCAGGTGGTTGATGGCGATCTTCAAAGCCAACTCCAAAATTAACCTCCTACTACCCCCCATGGCATCCGTTTGTGGTTTTATTTCATCTATCCCTTTCTAACAAAAAAAAGGTTATGAAAAAGTGCGAAGGAAAAAAAAAAAAAGCAATTATAAGCGGGCATATGACAAAGCTTACAATATCTTTCTATCACTTGCTTTATTATACCTGTCTATTTATCTTTTTTTCTTCTGCGGCTGGTTTCCACTACTTGCTTTTTCTCACCCTCATTTTTCCTGGTTATGCTTTGTGGTCTAATATGATCTGATGGATGGATCGTGGTAGGGGCCGGCTAGCAGGTTTATTCATGGGAAAGCTCTTATTAATTTAGTGGAAATCCTTAGCCTTAACTTTTTTTATACTTCCTTTTCTTCTCCCTTCTCTTTTCCTTTCGCCTTCCTCCTTTCCTTGCTCGTGACATTTCCCTCCTCCTTCCGTGCATTTCCCTTCCATTCTTGTGATATTCTTTCCACTTACTTACCTTCCGGGTTACATTACGCCCCCTAATCTTCAGATACCAGCATTGGTACAAAAGTCTTCTTTCCTTAGTTCTATAATCACTGGGGCGTTACTTCTCATATTTCCATCTCCTTTCTTATTCTTTTTTTCTTTTTCTTCACATACGATTATTTCCTGTCGATAGTTATGCTTCATATTCCTGTTTATTAGTTTGCTCACTAGCTTTGTTGGGAATTGTTTACTTTACTTGAGGCTGAGTTTTTTTCCTTTCTCTCCTGTTTTTCTTTGCTTATGTCTTGTCGGTGAGTGAAGTGGATTATGCAGGGACAGAGATGGATGGAGGGAAGGGCACGTACAGGGTGACGATGTTGATGAGTGCATGGGAATGGAAGGGAAAGGAAAAGGCGAATGTAGAAATATGTATATACCGCTTAACTTAACGGGGAGGGGGTGTCAATTTCAGATGGGGGTTATTTCTCTTTCCCTTTCCTTTTCGAGAGGGATACAAAATACCTTGAGGGTTAATTGAAGTTAGAGCGTTCGGGAGAATGGTTACTTGCTAGAGGAGTGAGTGAGTGGAGGTGGAGTTCACGTCGGATCACTCGGTGGGGTATCACGTAGGGATGATAGCCGTAGTCGGCTGAGCATCTAGTACGGTGCAAAAGTTTCTAAAGATGCAAGATACAGACCAATTAAAAGTATAGTGTTCGAACTCCCAACTACCCCCTCCGGCCCAAGTTCCAAAACGCCATCTACATGCACCCCGAAGACAAAAGATGGAAAACCGCTAAACATCAACTCCCCATGGATCCCTCCCCAAAAATACTCCCGCAATCCTCCGACTACAAGCCGTGCCGACAGTCCTGGTGCTCTGCAATGCGTTTCTAGCACTCGAATTCTATCCCCCCCCCCGTTAATTAACATTCCCCCTCCTCTCGCACTTCAGTAGTGGCAAACATACCTCAATACCCACTAAAGCATCCTCACCCCCACGCTCAAGCGCGCCAATCAGCCTGCGCACGTCGGGGTACTCCCTCGCGATCGCTGCAGAAATGCCTGGTGTGACTCGTGTGATCTCCTGTAGCATTTTTCGGTAAGTGTCGCGCTTGCCCATGCCGGGTTTTACCTGCCCGACGTCGGTGCAGAAGGAGGTGTCGAGGTGGGTTCTGCTGTGTCTGTTTTGTATTAGCTTCTTTTTCATTGTGGTGGCGGTGGTGGAAGGCAGGAGGGGGGGGTACTTGTATGGAATTGTAGAAATATCCCCGGTAAAGATTGTTATCCATTCTGCGGTTTCTACTGGTGAGAAGGTGTGATGTATTAGGCAGTTATGTGTGATTTGTAAGTCTAACAGGGCGTCTTCAACGTCGTCTTCGTTGATGGTTGTGCCATCGTCTGTGTTTAAGGCTGTGGAAGCGCCGAGGGCGTTTGGGGCGCTGGGGAGATGACTGAGAACTCGGTTTTGGAATGCACGGTTCTGCAAGTTTTTGTGTTTCCGGATGAGTGCTTGCAGGCCTTCTATCAGGTATATTAACCTAGTAGGCTTCTTTGCCATCGCAGGAGTTGGAAAGGCGGATTTTATCTTCTGGACGTGCGCTGACAGCCTACCGGCCGTTGCGGGGAGGGCTATGTTAGTGAATGCCTCAGCGGTCAGGTAGACGAGTATGTAGTTCTCATCTCGGATCTGCTCGTTCTCCAGCGGAACAAACATTCCCAGGTCCTCATCGAAATCGGCTTTCACCCTTCGCCGCCACTTCACTAGTTTCAAGTTATCGGAGGGTGATGGCGCCCACGTCGGGTTCACCCTGCACCCAAGTTCTAGTAAAAAGCGCTGTAGCTGCTCGCCGATGGGAGTGTCCGCCAGGGACATGGAAATGTCGACGATTATCTCTGGTATGGAGTCCTTCTTTGAGCTATGGAGTTTGTTGGCGGATAAGAGGTCTTGCTCTCGTTTCTTTTCTTGCTCCTTCGCTTCTTTTTCTTTCTTTCTGGCTGCCTTTTGGGACTCTTTTTCCGCGTCTTTAGCTTCCTTTTCGCGCCTCTTGGCTTCGCGGGCTTCTTCCTTTTCTACAGCCCGGCGGGTTTTTTCCTCGTCCGTCATGCGGGTCGACCTTTTGGTGGGTTTCGTGGGTACGTCCTCGTCCACTGCTTCAGTGCTGACTTTCCGCCGGCGTTTTGGTGTCGCACCTTCCGTAGCCGCTGCTGTAGATTTGCGTTTCCCTTTTTTTTCTGGCTCCGCCTTCAGGAGTTCTTGAAGATCTTGGCTATAACTCTTTGAGATATACGTCCCAGGACCGTCTCCAGAACTGAAATTCTCGGAGCCCGAATCGGAGACTAGATCCAGGATGCTATCCTTAGGTTTATTCTTTGACTTCGGGGGGCGCTTGGGTGCGCCGAGACTGGAGTTCCGCTTGGAGCTAGAATCTGAGTCTAGCTTAGATGGACTAGAGTTGAATTGTTTTGGTACGGGAGGAAGTTTTGATAGAGGCGGTTCAATAATTTCTATATCTGATCCACCACTCTCGGGGGCCGCTCGCTTCCTAGGTGTCGGAGACGCAGAATAGTTTGTTCCTCCACGTAGGGCTTGAGTTATTGCCGAGCTTGGAAGTGGCATCAACATCGGCGGTGGAGAACTAGGTCTTTGCAGAGGCGATGTAGCGTAGGGATTAAGGTGCCCACTTGAAAATGGTGTAGATTGTGTGGAGAATGCTGTTGATGAGAGCGGCAAGAGCGGTGATCCCCCAAACTCAGGAGTGTGACTTCTCAGGGACGGGAGAGCTCTATATGAGGAGGGCGCATTATCGGGTAGTATTTCGAGATCCTCCTCCGTTGCCAAACTCTTAACAAGGGGGGACTTTGAGACCGCCCTTGATAAACCCGTCAGCAAAAAGGTTTACTAGGCTGTGGAATGGGGAACTTACCTTGCTATTCCCTTTCCCTTTCCGTTGTAGACTCGGTCTAGATTTCGCTTTGCGACAGCGGGGCTTAATGGAAGCCTGACAGGAGTGTCCTCGGACAGATCTATCACGGGAATTCCATCGCTAGTCCCTTTATTCCCACCAGTGGCTCGATGCAATACGCTAGAGCGCCGTGGATCTCGAGTAGTTCCATACAAAAACTGTTCCCATTGGTCAATCAACCGATCTCAACCAAATAGATGGAAATTTACCTGGCCTTCCAATATTCTCTCAATAGTTTCCCGTATGTCCCCCGTATAAAGCAGGTCCAATCGGATATCGCTAAGGGACTCATTGGGACATGTCTCCTTAACTGTTTTTGCTTGCGCCTCGAGAAATTTTTGCGCGGCCGCTGGGGAAGGATTTAGGGCGGCCGACATTCTATTGTTGGCGCAGTGGGGAAGGGAGGATAGATACCGGTAATCGGGTCGATGCTGCTTTGCGAGCACTATGAAGTCAGCGGTTAGCCAAGGCACAGCTGTCGTCAGCTGACCGTGTGTAGGGGGACGCGTTGGCGCGTTAACTTAAGCGAAGGGATTGTTTTGCATCACGAAAACCACCCGAGTATAACTTGTCATGGTCAAATCCCTTATGCGCAGCCAGAAAGCACTTTGAGTACCCTAGTGATTAGAAGAAGCTACTATTCTTCAAAATAATAGCTAATCAAAATAAAGTGCGGAGAAACTATTTTTCTCTAGACCTCATTATATTATTATGATAATATTTAGGCATTGACTTGACTCCAAAATCCTCTCCCCTAGTATATACACGCCTTGTAATGGTTTTAGGCGGGGGTATATCTATCGTATGGCCTAAGTTGTGGGGTAAGAGGTCAAGGGAAGGAGGCGACATCAATGGGTCTATCAGGTGAGGTCACACCTGCTAACTCCACCCCTGGACATCCCCGCAAACCTCTCGATTATTCTTCCTTTTACTCCCCGGTCTACTACCGGTATTCACAAATCCCTCAGTGACCCATCCCATTACCAACCCCAGTAACTCCTTCCTCAGCCATTGTTCTTCCAATTTTAATTTTTTCATTTCTTCATTTCATTTTTTTCATCCAGTTACCTTCTATGGGTCCGATTGATACTCCCAATATCATAGGGGCACGTCATGATCCGTACGTCGTCTACCCTCAAAGTTGGGATTGGACGATTTATGGACGTGATGGTCACGACATATATGCCTTACACCGTTTGGTTCCTGTCCCTAGCTTTATCAAGTTTCGGTTCCCTAGTCTCCCGGCTAGAGGTAGTCAGGAGGGATATCGATTCAATGGTCCCGGAGGTTTCATAGCCTCTGAGACTTCGTCCGAAGAAAGGCTTTTGTATGACGAAATCCTGAATATCTTAGATCAAGTAGACATGCCCCTCAAGACCCTCCTGCAGTTTAGGGATCTTCCATGGGTATCCAGTATCGTCGAGATAATGCCAACAGGTCCGAAATCTATGAAATACAAGATAAACTTCCTCCGAAGCCATTCATTTGAGAATAGTCTAATCTCGTACAGTGCTCTTTGCAATTCGTGGGGGGTCCCGGACCCGAGTCCTTTGATTGCTCCCTCCGAGAAGCTCAGATGCTTGGCTTATTTGAATGAGTCGGTAGCTATCGTGTCTTTTGAGAACGAGACCGGGTGCTACATTTTCAAGACAAACGCGAACCCTCAGTTACTCTATCAGGAGATAGAAGCGATAGTGAGACTAGATTCGCACCCAAATATCATACGAAAGCGGATGCTGGTCAGCAAAAACACAATGATATCAAGCATGCATAAGCTTGATACAGCTTCGAAATATTTCGAGCGGGAGAACATGCCCATCGTCGGCTTTCTTGTTGAGTACTGCCCGGGAGGAACGCTCATGTCTACCCTCACCCTCGCAGGGGGAGAAGTGACACTCGGTGACAAGGCAAAGTGGTGCACAGGTCTGGTGTCTGCCATGAACCACATTCGTCGCACCAAACAGAAGGATGGGCGTTGGGGGTTTTACGCAGATCTGAAGCCAGACAACATAGTTTTTTCAAGAAGCAGAGACCTTATTCTCATTGACTTCGAGACTAGTGGTTCTTGGGCGCAGTACACTCCCCCAGAGATTCTCTCTTGGCGTCCGGGAGCGATATACACAGACCCCACCCAGCCGAAGCTTGTATTTATCCGCGGGCCAAACCCCGGAGAGGCCTGCACGATATGTTCCCCTCACCCATGCCCCTTCCCCGCTGGATGCAGAGGCCTTAATGTATTTGAGACGCACATGGATATCTTCGAGTATAAGAGATCTATAGCCAATATACTCGCCCGGAAAAACTCGAACAGTGTCACTCTCAGCCAAAAGCCGATTCCTTTCTGGGGCTCTGCATCGGACACAGAGCGAGAGCAAGCGATGGTCTACATGATGGGCTGTATATTCTGGTGCATCGTTGAGAAGAAAAAGTGCATCAGTGAGTGCCGGGATAGAAGAGTCACCATAAACTCCACAGATATACCACCCCAGGTGAAGAAGACTGTGGAGTCATGTTTTCTGCCACCAGGCCAGAGGCCGCGCTTAGAGGATTTGGAACCCGTATTTCGGGTTTGGGAAACGGAAGTGCTCGGTGGGGAGACTGTGGCATCGGAAGGCTCGCTATCCCTGGAAGAGGGCAAAGAACTAGACGGGTTTATTCTCGCCTGAGAAGTTCCGAATTGGTGAGTGGGGAGAACAAACTACAAGTGGGGGGGGGGATTCTGAGCATAGGTGGGGCTGCGTACTATTTCCTTCTTTGCCGAGGGATAATTTGGGAGTTGCGTAAGGTTACCTTCTTTTGTGTCCAATGGTTAATGATTGTATTGGAGGTTTGGGACTGGCTAATCTGCGCTTTGGTTGTTGAATTTCTTTTGGTGGTATCTGCTCTGCCTTATTACACTTGCTTCATTTGTGCTGTCCTTGCACTGCCTGTTTTCTGGTCTCGAGTGGTTCTATCGAACCCGCGATTGCCAGCTGACTTAGTATATTATCTGGACCATTCAACTCTGGAGCGCTGTGGAACCAATACAACCAAAACCTAGATTAAAGTTTATTAATCTACGAGCACACTACCGTACAGTACCCTGCAGAAAAACCCCAAAAAATCCAAGCATTCCGTGCTCGTACTGCTCGAGTACGCTCTGCCAACAACACCACGGTAACCGCACCCTTCCCGACAACCGTCATAAACAGTCACTCGCGGCCATCCAACCCCTTCCCATCACCACTCATGCAAAAAAAAAGAGCTAAAAAACTAAAGATCCCTAAAGGCTAATTTCCTGCCAGCGCATTCCCTAATTTCGTTTTCTTCCCCTACCTCATATACTTGAATCACGCCCCCAATCCCCGAACCCTGTAGAACATATCGTGCTACAAGTCACGGTGATTCGCTGTGACCTAACTCAATCGCGGAAAAAGAGATGGAATAAGAATGAAAATAAACACGAGCTGCTGTGCGTAGCCCTACGTTATCATATCGGCTCGTGAAACGGTGTACCACGGGACGGAGGGAAACGCGCGCAGTGAGTTCCGCTCCATTATATCAAGTTCAGCGACCACCAAATCAACTACTAGTACAACAGCCAACCCAGACCAAACTAAACTGGAAACTAAGTTAACAGCCCTATCGTAGTAACTTCTCTTTGCTCTGCCTGCCAAACTGCTCGCCATTCTCTCCAGAAATCCCAAGAGAGCACCATCTTGACCCATTGCTCGTTGGTTTAATTAACCGACTGACTGACTAACTAGCCGATAAATAGGCCCACTTCACGCGTTCATTCCCATTAACACCTCCGCCGCGCCAGGAAAATACAAGACTCGGGACTCCAAGGAATACATGTAGAAAAGTGAAGCGACTTTCTCTTTCTCTCTCTCCATCCTCTCTGTAAAGGGCTCAAAGAAAAAGAGGCCCACAAAAACCAACCCCCGGCCGGCCGACCAACTCGTCCCGCGATTTCATAACTTTTTGTTGAAGTGTCAAAAAAAAAAAAAAAGCTTTCTCCATCATTTCCATACCATGAATCCATGAAACCCTTACAACAAAAAAAGGGAAAATAAAATATACGACGCAGACCCGGATAAAAAAATTGAGAATCAAACAAACGGCGATGGAAAAAGAAAAGAAAAGAAGAAATCAGCCAACGAGAAGACAGTACGGAAGCTTAGCAAGAAGAGCATGCGATTTGTGAATGGAAATATTGTGGGCGGTGCCGGAAAAAGGGAGAGAGAGAGGAGGAAGGAAGGGGAAAAAAAAGGGACCAATTCTACCCGCAACTATAGAATGGTACACTTCTTTTTCTTGGGCTTTCCCCCTTTCCCCTTCGATCCCCCGACTGCCATGTCCATCGCCAAGTCAAAGACCTCGTGTATGCCCGTCATCTCTTTACTGCTGCATTCGGCATACCTGGCTCCCATGCGCCTCGCGACATCTTCTCCCTGCTGCTGTGTGACAGGTGTCATGCCATGCGTCTTCAACAGCTCTATTACGTTCCGGTTCTTACGAAGGTCTGTTTTCAGTCCGACGAGGACGAGAGGTGTTGATGGGCAAAAGTGAAGGACCTCCGGATACCACTATTCGTTCAGCCTTGATTAGCCAGCCATCTCAGCCAATTAAAGCGGAGAACGTGAGAAGCCAACATACCTTATCGAGAACATTCTCGAGTGAATGTGGAGAGTCGATAGCGAAGCAGACAAACAGAACATCCGTTTCCGGATATGATAACGGCCGCAGACGATCGTATTCCTCTTGGCCAGCTGTATCCCATAACGCCAACTCAACCGTCTTCCCACTGCCCTCGTGAAGCTTGTGTGTAATGTAATTCTCAAACACTGTAGGAACATATTTCTATTTCATCGCGCGGAATCACCACCACCACCATTAGTATAAAGAGGGGAGAGTTATTCCAAGGGGAAACAATATCGGACAAACCTCGGGGAAGTAGCCTTGCGAGTAAGATATTAACAGACAAGTCTTACCGCAACCACCATCGCCAACAACAACCAACTTCTTAGAATAGGCTGGGTTTACACCGGGGGTTGTGATACCCGTCGAACGGGATTTTACCGATTTTACTGTAGAAGGATCCGACATCATGCTAGCAGGAGTTCCACTTTATTTTTTCAAACAAGCCCCCCAGAAAAAGAAAGGATAAATCGTTAGCAATTGCAAATGCAATTCTGATGAGAGATGGACTAATGCTATGAATGTGTGATTGTGTTTGTAAGGAGGGATGGTGATGGCGATGGTGAGAACAAAAAGGGAGAGAACGATGTGGTGGGGGTGGCCCACTTTGTTACTGGTGGTGGTACTTACATTCTGGAATGCGCGTTTGCCCAGCTGGAGGCACTCATTGTTTCTTTTCTCGGGAGGGTAGGTTATAAAAAGCTTTAGGGGTAGGTTACTTGTGTATCGTGAATATAGAGGAAAGCTAATTCCAAGCTTTGTTTGATATTAGCACGAGCGGGGAGCTTCGTAGATAGGTAAAAAACGGAAACCGGGTGGGGATGGATGGTGGGTGAAAGGGTATTTAAATAAAATACAGTCCGTGTTTTATTTTCCTTTTCTTTCCTGTTTCGCTGATTATAATGATACTGCGGTCGAAGGGTGAGATAGTAGTGAGTAAGAAAGGTAACTTGTCGGGAAGTTGGGGTTTAGGAAATTATATGGGAGTTAAGAGAGGGTCGGAGGGAAAGTTGGAGAGTTTATTCATGAAGCAAACAGGGTTTATCCGATCTACCAACAACAAAACAACCAAGGTACCCTCTGTTGCCCCGACAACCGTTTAAGCTAGAAACAGCCCCTGATACCTGTACCTGCTGATAAATAGGGAAGGAACAGCCAATCGAAGTCAACGATCCGAACCAAGATTTTCCTCTGCGACATGCTTCTGCAGCAATTGATTGACCCCCCACCACAATGGCCCTTTAACTTTTGTTCATGGCTTCCTCCTCTCTCTCGCCGGTGACCTATACAGGCTCCCTCACTCACTCACTCCCTTCCTTCCCTTCCTTCCCTTCCCTTTTTCCCACTAGACTGAGTTAACGGGAACGACCCCCGCACCGAAGACCGCCCGCCTTTAGCTGAAGAGGGAGAGGGGAACGGGAAAAAAAGAAAGAAAAAATCAAAACTTATTTAAAGAAAAAGTCCCTCCCCCCTGGTCGTCTCGAAACAAATATCCACAATCGTCATTTCACGATGTCATACTACGACATCGATGCTATCCTCACTGATGCCCAAGTACGCTATCCTTTGATACCCGATTATGATAAGCCCTATGAAATGAAGTGAAATGATACACACACTGAGACAAACAAACAAAAAGAAAAGCAACACTAGCTAACGATCTTAGAAAGTCCCATGTACCTTCGAAATCACAATCCCAGGCCTGGGGTATCTGGAAGGCAATTCAAACACTGATGTACCTAAACCTTCCTCCATTTCCCCTCCCCCTCACTTCCTTCCTCCTAGCTCCCCCTAACAAGGGAACAAAAAATAATATTAATTAGCAAAACAGATCAAGCAAGGAACAAGAGTTGAGCTTCCCCTCTGGCTCGCGGAAATGCTCGGTGTAAGTCAGCGCCTAGGCACGGAACAGAATGTCGTAACACTAGACCTTCCACCGGCGTTAGCTCCCAGAGTACAGAATGCCCTCAAGGCAAATCCTTGCACGGTCGACTTGAGATCTCTAGCGTCGCATTACTACTCTCTTGGTGAGCGGATATTGGGATTGTTGGAGGAGGACGAGTTGGTTGATATTCTCTCTGAGGTAAGAAATTCATCCCCGGAGGAGGGACGGACGGGATAGTTTGGGACGGGACTGACGATAAAACAGACATTCAAAAAGCGAGCCGCAGAAATAGCAGACCACGCGCACAACCCGCAAGGCGTCATCAGCAGCGGTGGTGAATTCTTGAAAGGTCTTGATGAGAACGAACGACAACGTGCCCCTCCC
>Ga0307507_10001253_pt1 | contig 56827 bp, 35 predicted proteins | sample 7_EM_MG_FD_207223 | JGI IMG/M metagenome (GOLD analysis project Ga0307507, IMG submission 207223) | Populus trichocarpa ectomycorrhiza microbial communities from riparian zone in the Pacific Northwest, United States - 7_EM | ecosystem: Host-associated > Plants > Roots > Unclassified | place... | reverse complement strand
AAGCTAAAAGCCTTAAAGCTAATAGCTTCTGGATTAAAAGCTTCTAAATTAAGGCTCCACATCGAAGCTCTAAATAAAAGGCTTAGTAAGCGTAAACTCGGTCAAAATTTTCGTTAGTTTTTACCCTGACGATTATCTTTATCTGCCTTATCCTTAGCAGTCTTACCGCGGGCTTTAAAAAACGGCTCCTAATTCGTCCTCAATATCCTTAATATCCTTAATTAGCACCTCTGCCTACTGCGTAGCTACTGCCGATAAGCTATTGTGTGTATACTACATCGCTTAAAAGGATTGTGAATAGGACTCCCAGGGTTAAGGTGCTTTTAGAGGCTTTAGGGGCTTTAGGGCTAAAGACGCACAACATTTTTTAGGCGGCATAAAGACGATATTTTACTAACAATTTAATAATTAAATAAACGGCGATAATATTAAAAGCTTTTTAATTAACTATACTAAATATTATAGGCTTCCTGGCCACGTCGCTGCTATTCACCGCAATATCCAAGCGTTAATGAGGCGCCAGCACCCTTGCCGCCGAGAAATCACACTGACCAGAGGCTTCATTACCAAGCTCTATACAGTATAGAGCCTCTAGATTGGCTTATAAGGCGTGCATATACGAAAAGTCCTTGAATTCTTGCCACACGAAGGGATAAGTCAAATGTTACATTTGGTTATCCTTGGGATATCTACGCCTTGGCAGTTCTGCATATCAACCAGCGGTAAGCGTTGTAAGTTACTCTAGCTTTAAATGATAGCAAAAGTCGACCTTTGATGTTCATCAGGAATTATGGCATTTCACTCTACCTTATTATTCCTCTCAAAGGGGGTAGAATACAGGTTGAGATTGCGGAACCATAGGTGCTGATAATATCTTTGAAGAGCGTGCTTACGGAAAAGTCTGCTACTTGAGAAATACATTCCGGGGTTATACCAGAATATTCAGTAGTGTTCGAGTGCCGCATTAGGGTGGAATGTGCTCCGAATACGTCTGTGATCGGGTTTCCTAAATTGAAAACACCGAAAATGGGTTGTCATTTTGGTAGATTTCCCTTAAGGGGTTGATTCAAGAGCGGGTTGTAGAATGATTTAACATACTGAAACGATCTTAGAGCACGAGGCCACCTAAACTGATCGCCGGATTTTGAAATGTGAGATATCCCAGGGGCTGAGCCGATCTAGGACTATGATTGAATGAAGAGATGAATCTTGGCAGAATGGATACCGTTACGAAATAGAGATAACGATTGGATATAGGCTAGGAAGGTGGTAGCAAGAGAATTTCATGTCTTGATTGAGTACCCTGAGGGTTCTGAACTCATATCGAATCCTAATGCGCCTGAGACAACCCTCTCCACAGGAAGCCGCAATCTAGGCCAGTTCAGCCCGTGGGCTTCAGTGCCACTTTCTATGAACGCCGCTAATAAAACTCGATGAACACATGTAAACAATCCCTTACCGTGTGGAGATATCCACTGTGTCGGGCATCTCGCCATCACTTTCTCCTATCTTCGCTTCCTCCTCTGTCCTTCCATTAGCATCTATAGTAACAGTGCCATCTGCAACTTTCTCCGTCTCATCCGCCGTAGCCTCGACATCCATCTCGTCACCGTTTTTCTCGTCTCCCGACCCATCACGCTCATCATGCCGTACCGCTGGCCTTCCAACCGCAGCCTCAATGTCTAAACCTTGCCTTTCACTTCGATGGCTCTGCGGACCCATGTCTTCCATTCCTATCTCCTCTGGCCCTCGCGCGTGGGGGTGCTCTTCTTCTGCTTCGACGGATTCCATGACCTGCCCATTTGAACTGGCGTCGGGGTTTGGATGAACGTTACGCCGCGCCTGCGGACTGCTCTGAGAGAGTGGTACAACACCAGCTTCCTGTTCTTGGCGTAGGAGCTCACCCTGGGTGATGGCACCAGCATCTCGAAGAGAAGAGTCGTTCATCGATGGCGATGTTGAAGTAGAGCCGTTGCCATTCGGAGTGAGCGTGGTGCTAGATGCGGTAGTGGTAGATGAGGGTGATGCAGGAGGGGTAGTGATGCCATTAACAACCGAAACAGTTTCGATACGGCCAGCCCCATGAGGCCCGTCGACCATCTCTGTGCTTTCAGATACAAGCTCGCTTTGCGAGGGCCCACGGTCAGTTCGGAGCCAGGGAATGGGGGTAAGCAAAGCACCTCCAAGACTCTCGTCGCTTCCCAGAGCGCTGGGCGCTGCGGGTGCGGTGCCATTGAGAAGGCCGCCGCCACTGTTGCTTGGGAGCACAGCTTGAGGTAGCGGGAAGATAGTTGTGGGGCTTGAGACGGAGACCACACGATCAAGGGCGCGGAGGAATGGCGGAAGATGTTTATAGTGGGATTTTGGATTTAGAATTAGCTCGGACAGGCGCTGGATTGTGTGAGGCGGTTTGTGGGAGAAATTTTTTGATAAGGTGGTGCGGATAGAGACGTAGAAGGATATAATGTCGGCTGGGAGAGATTGGGATTCTTTTGAGGCGGGAGGTGTGCCATCGACTTGGGCGGAAGAAGCTCGAGAGAAAGGAGGGACCGGTGGTCGAGATGGAGGTGTTGCTGGTGGAGGAGGCGCATTTTCCTTATCTATGGATTGAGACTCTTGGCTCGAAACCGAAGTTTCTTGGGGCCGGCTGGGTATAGCTCCTAGAGGCGGTGGTGGCGGAGGTTCGGGGACAAGTATGGTAGGCTTTGGGAAATCATTGTGGACTATCTTGAGGCAGGATGAGTTGCGGAAGTAAAACGGCACAAGTGGGGATTGAGACACACCTGATCCAGGCGTGACAAGACGGTTTCCAACACGCGTGGCCATTCGTTTCTGCGGCTTGTTAGAGCGCGACGGTGAGTACGGGCAGTACGGGCGATAATGGCGGTAACAGCAGTACGGGCAACACAGTACTTACGAATCTATGGAACCATCTTTGGCGGCGTCGCGTAGGATTTGTTCAGCTATATTTCTCCCGTCAGCAAAAGCGAAGCATGCGACAGCGCCAAGAGGTGACATTACTCGAGATCATATCTGTAGCGCAAATTGTCGGCAGTGGAGGTCAGCGTGTCGCGGTGCGGTGAAGATGATTGCAGCGAAGCAGACGAAGTGGACATGACGCGCTTGGTCGGGTGAAGAACCGTTAAATCCAGCCGTTCAGGAGCAGCAAGCGCGTTCACGCCGCCGGCGATTCGTCCAGGCCGGCACGTCGCATACATTTGTCCCTGCGCCACGGTTCCTTCAGCCGTCAAGCAAAAATAGCCTCGTGCTTATCCCGAAGTGGCCATTTCGATGGCTGAGCGCTTGAGGCTGGGTGTCGCTAGCGTGCCTCACGCGCAGTGTCTGCCGGGAGCTTCTCCCTGCCTACTCTTTTTCCCTCTTATGGGTGGATATTGCCAACGCGGACACTTGGAAATTAACTAATCATTGACGTCGTTGTTCTTGAACCGCTGTGTTGCACCCCAGCACCCCAGCACCCGCTAATCCACCATCTACCCAGCGACTTTCACCCACCAGAAAGTTCCTTTTCAGCGCTACAAGGGACCCGACTCCACGTCTCAGCGCCTCAAACAAGGCTCAGGTCAGGACGAACCAAACCTCTCCCGCCTCAATCTCTCACTCTATCTCGATCTTATTCTTCTTTCTAACAGCAACGCCGTCGATTCCTCTATTTCCCATTCACTTCTCCAATTATTGTGACCCCCGGCACTCTTCCTCGCTCGCTTCTTACTTGTCGCTCTGGCCAAGCCTTCCCAGGGTTTCAGACCGCGACCGATATTCCTTGCATCCCAACACCCGCAACACAACCTGCCTGGTTTCAGCGTACGACGACACTCACCACTTCGTCATTCGCTGTACTTCTCCCTAGAATAGCAGTCCAACACCACTGCTGAACTGCTTCAGTTGGGTCTCGTTCGTGCTGCGCCAACCCGCAAGCACGCCGCGATCCGTATTTCTCACAATTCCTCATAACCCTCTCTTCCCAGCCGCGAGATAGCGGCTGACGTACCGGTCAAAATTTCACCACACGAGGCAAGAGCATCCCTCCTCGGAGGTCCACCTTTGGATCGAAGTTATCATCCTTTCCATCAAGGAGGCTATCACCACCGCGAAGGATATCCCTCGGCCAGCCCAGGCTTCGGGCACAACACCCCCAAAATGTACACACCCAATTCCAAATGGACGTGGTCATTCGCCATCGTTGCTGTGGCCCAGGCGGCTGTAGCGTTGGCTCTTGAAGGGTATGTATTATCCCTCACGTGAGCAAAATAGAGGAGTCGCCTTCACAGAACCTGAGATTTATTTTGGTGAACATACCTGACTGATATATTCTGTTTAAAGGTACATATTCGGAAAATTCCAAGCTAGTCTAGAAGGCAAAGCGGAAAGCACACAACAATCCCGAACCATTCCTACTTATCTCGCCGTCTTCATGTTTGGCTACATTTACCAGCTAGTTCTCGTCTACGATGCTTTGCGGCTAAAAAATACCATTCAAGTCATCGGGCTTTGCTTGTACAATATCGGAATCCTTATATATGCCGCTATCCAACTGGATCAGATCAAGGACGCTGTGAACCAGTTGGATATGCTCGGGAACATTGAGCATGGATTCTGGGAAATTGTGAAGCCAATTCTTGTTACCCTTCCTTGCCTCATGGCGTTGGGAACAGCGCTTTTATCATTCATTGCATGGAAGCTTTACGATGAATTTGCGTGGACAATCTACAAGCATATCAGCGCTGACTTGAGGCTCAAGAGGAGGTACTTGACATACCAGGTACACATGCCAAAATTCCTTCTAAAAAGTTTGATAGAAAAATAACGTGACACATCTAGATTTATATCGCCCTTCTCAAATTCGATTTTTTCTTCTTTCTCGGCTTCACCGTTCAGTTTCTAGTCATTATCCACAACACTTCTAACGCCGAATACTACCTTACCATTGTCGCTCTCCCTGTTACTTTGGTTCTCCTGCTTCTAGCTGCATACTGGACACGCAAGGAGTCAGTAGTCGGCATGATCTGTATCATCATCATATACTTCGCGGCTTTAGCCTACTTCCTCTTTAAGCTTGTTCGTATGTACGGCGCGGACAGCAGTCGCGTCCAGGACTATATGCCTGCCCGGCGTTCGCTCACAAGTTTTGCCATTATCACGATTATGTTGTTAATCGTAACAATCATCATCGCATGCTGGTGCACCCACAATTTTAATAAGGGGTTGAAGCCGCATATCAGCAGTAGGAAGCCAGGCGCTGGCAGTCATTCGGATAAGATATATACAACAGAGATGCCGGCGTTGAGTGGGCCGGCCCCGAGCCGAATGACCATTGATTAGTTCATCGATTGGATTTCATGTACGAGAAGAAAAGTAAACGGGTAGATGTGAAGGATTGGTGCTACCTTGCATGTGTTCTTTTGGGCAGAGAAAGGCGTTGCGGCGATACTTGGGCCATCTCGAATTTTTGGGCTCTGCTTTTCTGAAGCTGGGTAGGGAGGCACTGCGCTATTTTGAGTGGTTAGACAGTGGGATCTTCATTCAGCGAAGCGGGATTTATATTTTATTTTTGGCTTTCTTTGTCATCTTGCTCTCACGGCCGCTGTATCACCTCCATTCCTTTTAGGACCTTTTATTTGTTGTTTTTCTCATACCCCCCCCCGAACAGCCTGCCATGGAATTGTCTGCTGCTCAGCTGGAAGATGCGGTTGTTGAATTGAAGCGATTGTGTGTGATATAGGGATAGTTGGACTCGTTGGACTTGGTACGCTGTTCGTTTGAAATTGCTGCGTGACTAGGCTACGAGGAGTATTATATTGTAGAATGAGAAGGAAATTTGCATTCGCTATGCTCCGAACGCATTGTGCTGTGTATGATGTGCAATATACGTATCTCTAGCAACTCCCTTCTTGTTAGTCCGTTGGAAATGAAGTGTTTGCCTATAAAGCTAGCTTAAGCTGCCTCCGATGCTCAACGTCCAATACTGAATTCAACCTTTGTCCGCGCATTTATCTACGAAGTTCAACTGTCTATGTCGGGTATTTTTTTGTCCCAGAATGGCTCCGGATTCGACACGTCGTCCAGGTTGAGATATGTTCGAATACCGGTGATCATAAGGCTGGGTATGCCAAATTGCCTAGGTGCTAGGAAGAATGTGGAGGCCTTCTACGAAGGGGGGAGGTCGGAGTCACCGCTGCTGCCGCCGCCCTGGCTGTTTAGATAGCTGAGGTAGCAGTTCCAACCTAGAATAATTGACGTTTTAGCTTGTGTCTCCTCAATGATTGTCTTCCACCATTCTGGGCCATATCCAAATCCACGTATTCGCTGCCAGTTTTCAAACTCCGGTCCAAAAACTCACCCAAGCTAATCACATTCACGATCAAAACCCTATGCTCCAACGGCACAAACTTGAAGTTTGCCATCTGCACCCACGGCCACACCATCCAATTTTTGGTCAGCGCAGGCTTGTATGCCGCATCCAGTTTCTTCTGTGGTTCCGAGCCCTCTAGCATCGCCATTGTGCTTAGGAAGACAGCCAGGATCGTCGGCGCGAATATGCACTGGTCGCAGGCAACACGTGCCAGGATGGTGCCGTTGGCGCTGGGTAGCTTGACTCGAGTTTGCAAGAATTTGAACCAGGCCGTTGCAGCCGGGCCAAAAATGGCTGGCAAAGCGTTAGTGGAGCATTTGACTAGATGAATGCAAAGAGAGAATGGCGTTTGATTAGGTTGTAGTATAGAGGCGAGACTGAATACAGATAGGATGAATTGAGTAGGTTGGGAACTGCGTACCTCCACCATAAAGCGCCATCCGGCCTGTTCGCGCTAGGTCATGATTCTTAATGCCGGCGCGCTCGACACCTTGCTGGGCCATGATATCGCCGGTTGCAAAGAGGACCTGCGGATTACGGAAAACACATTAGCGGTGTTCAGGTGTGCGTTGAGGCAAGGTTGTTCCAGTTGTGGTACTTCAGATATGGTTCATGACTGGATATATGCTATGCTGTATGTTGGTTTGCAGAAATTGAGCGAGACATACTGCCGTGGTTACACTCTGTGTCAACAATGGCGCTGTGCGTAGCTTTGCTTTGTACCTGCAATTGTCAATGAGGGAGAGGAAACAACTGCTTTGCGAAGGGAAATTTACCAGCGAAGCATTGTGGTTGATTTAGTAAAGAATTGATTAACCATGTAAAAATGGAATATGTGCAGGGAATTTAAGGAGCGACAGTGTACGGAAAAGAGAGAGGTAGTTGGTGAAGGAAAGACGCAAGTTATACTTGCCAGGTTAGGGAATACAATGATGTCGCTTTCTGCAGGGAACCCGCCAATCCCCTGGGCATGAAACTTCACGATAGCACCTGACCAATCCCAGCGCTAAACCAGAAGGGCGGTGAAGGCGGGTGGGATACCCCTTTTGGTAACCAACCCTTTTGCATCCCCCCACGCTATTTGTTTAGGGCAGCGGCAGATTAACACCCCCAATTGATACGCGGACATCCCCTCCTGATTTAGTTTAACCATTCCTGATCAAGTTAAGACATCACGTGCTTCTAAGCTCGCAACCGCAGGTGTACAATTTTCTAGAGCTTGTAAAGTGTTAACGTAGGTGATAGGGTTATGACGGTCGGCATAGTTATGACGGTGGGGCCCCACCGCCTGCCTAAATAGGCCTACCGCCTGCCTAATTAAGTATATTGCCAATTCTAAAATCAAAACAGGAAAATCAAAATAGAGGAACTTTTGAATGCTTACATCGTAATTAAAAATATTCTTATTAACACCATAATGCCTCGCTGGCCTCTACACTCTAATCGCGACGAGACTATATAAATTACTACTACTACCTAGCATTCTGGCCTCTATAATAGCCGGGAAGCCTACGCAAAAGCCCATGGGGTAGATCCATAGACATTTTAACATCGCCTTAATAGAAAACAACAGCCTTATAAAATCGCCCATACTAACCAGAATCGCATTACTGTTTCTAGCGAATATGCAATTACTAAGCACTGTATATATCTTGCTAACGCCGGGTTTCTATGTCGCCAGCACACTCTTCAAATAATTGCAATAATAGTGCTTAAACAGGAGCATACTGACCTTCCTTAATACCTTCAAATCGAACCTTTAGGTAAGAAGTGGGTGTACAATTTCCTAAAACGGCAGGAAGAGCTTTGTTACTGCTACATACGTTTAATTAATTAAGAATGAGCTTTTGCTAACAACAACCCTAGCTATATTAAGAGGTTCTTTTCTAACTACCACAACATTGTTACTATATATAATATCAACGAATTTAACATATGGAATATAGACAAGACGGGCTTTGTAATGGGTTTGGCTTTTAGTGCCAAGGTAGTTATTTTAAGAGGAAGAATCATCAATTTTAAGATAGTTGACGGCAATAGAGAATGGGTTACCCAGGTGGACGCAATTGGCATATATAGGCAAACGATTCCACCGTTTGTTATTTTTAAAGGATAGCAGCATACAGATTCTCTATGGGAAACTATAAAGGAAGCTATAGGAGACTATTTAATCGGGATAATAGAGAATGGCTGGTTAAATAAGGAAATGGGCCTTAAGTAGCTCGAATATTTTAAACGACACACCCAACGAATAGAGGCATGGGAGGCCTCTAAAATTAATAGTCTAGATATTAAACACTATGGATATTGATTGCTTATTATAGACGGATATACTTCTTATACTAATATCAACTTTATGGAGTTCTGCTGGAACTATAAGATTATACCTATTTATCTTTTACCTCACTTAACCTACTTCCTACAGCCTCTAGATCTTGTTATCTTTTTGGTACTTAAGCGCCTTTATTTAGCCAAAGTCAATAAATATGCAGCTCGCGGTATTACGGGTATTAATAGGGACTACTTTCTAAGAATTCTGGGTAAGATTCGACCCTATATATACACCCCAGAATTAATCAATAGCGCCTTTAAGGCGGCAGGGCTTTTTCCTTTTAACCCTAATTAAGTCCTTTAGCGCCTTATAAAAGGACCTTTATCTACACGGCCAACTACACCCCTTTAAAACGAATTGACGATTTTATCCTCACCTCTGCATCTAAAGACTCCTAAAAGTTACTCCAATTGAGCTCGGTACGGCCATATAATTCGTCACCTAGATACCTTACCCAAAGCAGTTGACGTAGTTGTTATAAAGCTTATAAGCCATATAGATTCATTGGAGGAAGGCATAAAAATACTATAACAAGAAAATACTGAGCTTTGTAATAGCGCTGCAGAAAGAAGAGCCAAGAAGAAGAATAGGCGGGTAGTACTTTCTACTAAATTAGTTCTTACTACTAAATTAGCTAGAGCACTTATCGCTACTAAGGCAGCAATAGCAGAGACTAAGCAGCAGGTAAAAGATACTAGGAAGCGCCTTAGAAAAAATAAAAGCAATACAGCTATAGTTGCGCAGGCGCAAGTCCAAGAAAGGAAGGAGGCTCATGCCGTTGCAAAAGTAGCCAAAGGAGTTGCAGATCAACACAAAAGGAGCCTCAGAGACGCAGAGAGGAGCTCAAAAAAGGCGCAGAAGGTGTTAATAATTATAAACAAGGCCGCTATCAAGAAGAAGACACCGGAAGCTTATATGGCAGCTGCTAAAGCAGCAGAGGAGGCACAATCAACAACAGGGGCCCTAGCGACGCTACGGAAGCAGTGGGAGGACTCCTCCACTACAGCTACAGAGACTGCAGCTCACTCTAGGGCTCTACAGGACACTGCAAGGGCCTTAAAGAAGGATTCTCAACAGGCTACACAGTCTACACAGGAAGAGGATAAGGAGGAAGGGCTAGATAGATTAAGCGGCAATAAGGTGTCGGATAAGGACGATTCTAAAATGGACAACGTCGAGTCAATTAAGGAGTAATCAGCACCTAAAACACCATAAAATGTTAATATAGAGCCTCTTTTATATAAATAAAAGGCTTCATACTGCTCAGTAATATTGTAATACTATGCGATACTTTTTACTAGTATTTCACCTGCAATTAGGCATCTGGCAGAATTTTAATATTCCAAACCATTATAACCCTATTACGTACGTTATACTTAATTAGGAATACAGTAAGCCTAATTAGGCAGGCGGTGGGGCCCCACCGTCATAACTATGCCGACCGTCATAACCCTATCACCTACGTTACGGGTATGAAGGTCGTATTTTAATAATTTAATTTTTGCGGTTTAGATATAAATAAGTTAAACATATGTTTTTTTTAACTTAATCAGAAAGAATCTAAACTAAGTCAGGAGAGGGTGTCCGCATATTAATTGGACTGCTGTCCTTTGTTTTTATCCCCGTTTAATATCCTTCAGGGTCCCTTAAACTCCCTCAAAGTTTCCAGACATGAAAGGACGTACAATCTATAATCATATTCAATTTCCAGCTTCATAACCTCTCTCCACACTATCTAGGTATCTCAGATTGACCCATCCTAGTGAAAAGTATGAAAGAGTAGAGCCGCAGTCTGCAAATTTCGCATTGGCTGCGAGACGCACCACGGTCCCACCCTGAGACCTTTATGAGCTAGTGAGTGAAAAGAACAAAGGACCTAATCCCACCACGGCATACCGTGGGGGTGCCAATAAGCACAATGGCCCGATTAACGAATGCCTCCTCCGCTTGATTACCTGTTTTGGAGCAGCGAAGGACGGCAACGAAATAGTCCAAAACGTCTGACCTGTACACTTGACAAAGGAAATAAAGACAAAAAACACCTATTGATTGAAGGTACTCAATCGCACGCTCCACGAAGATATTCTCCTTTGTTCGCCCGCTCCGCATACACCTTGCTGGAAGTAAAATGAAGTTTTCGAGGAGACACAGATGAAGACCGGAAAGGAGGGAGAAAATGCCGGAAATCAATACAAATCAACTCCCTGCGCCGCCTGATGCAGATTCCCCAACCTTTCGTACTATCACCGAAACACGACTGGACAAAAGTATGCGAGGCCAAAAGACCAAGACATAGCAAAGCACACCAATGTTCAAAGAAGCTCCACCAACATTCCGTCTAATCATGCAAACTTTGGAAATGACAGAGCAATCAAATGTAACCGCTGCTTATGACGAGCTTCGGAGTCATCGAACCTCTTTTCCTCTCTGTTTGCCTATTCTTCGGAAAATATCCATGACTCTCTTTGCTGACCCTGAACTTCCACCGTGGTGTCCTTGTTGCCGCTCGTCATATGCATCAGCAAACTTGCGACTCTTTTGTAACACACCCGGCCGATCGCCGCGGCCTTGCTGAGGAGAATCATAGCTGTTGAAGCCAGCTGGGTACTGAGGACGATGAGACTGAGGCACCACAGGCTCTGAAGCCTCAGAATCATTGGCATGATGGTAGGGCCTTTCACGATATGGTTGAGAGGCAGGATGCGGCACATTAGGGCCAGGGAATTTGTCATCACCAATCGGCGGTAGATAGTTTTGGCCGGTAAATTGGGTCTGCTGTGCAGGTGCCGAGGATGGTGCACCGCCCCTCGTTTCTCGTACACGCTGTGAGGGGCTATCCCGAGAACGGTCAAGCTGCCCATCATAGAGAACCGGTATTGTACTTTCCGTAGTGCTTTGGCTTGGTGAGCGACTTTCACCTCTCCCAAACGCCATAGTTGGTCGTGTTTGGCCTCTGCTGCGCGGGACCGCCCCTGCTGATCGACGTGGATCTGTTGTCGAGTACGACGTTGAGGGTGGAACTGGTTCCTTTTCCTTATGTCCAACAAAATTCTTCGATAATGACGCGGGTATCAAGGAAAACCTTCTTGTTGGCTTAGTAGCCCCAGATTGATCAGGATTCTTCCGGTTGAAGCTAAAGGAGGTCCGACGTGAGGATTCTGTTGACTGCCGAGGAGCGTCGTCAACTGCAATAGGGACAGCCATACTTGTCGGAGGATAGGACTTCTGGACTTTTTGTTGGTTTTGATCATGGGATGTTCTGCTACTGAAGATGGATGCAACTCTTCCGATCGTCTCGCTGACGGTGTTGGATCGTTTATGTCCTCTCTGATTGCCATTTTGAGTGTCTGAAGCTGAGCCCTGCTGGTAACTTGCGGGAAGTCGTTGCGTGCTTGGTCGTCCTATAGATGGATCTCCTATCATGGGCTCTGGTTGTGATAGAGGAGCAGAGATAGAGTATTGCTTTCCCTTAGGCTGAGAAAAGCGACCCTGAGCATTTGTAGGAGCGACTGTTGCTGCGGCTGGCTGACCATAGGAATTACCGCGTGAGGGTAACCTTGAGCCTCCACTAATAGTGCCTCCGGTAGAAGGCCTAGTACTAGACGTAACGGGTGCATTGCCGAAGGCAGTTGAACCAGAGACTGCTCGTGGGGCATCTCGAGCAGGTCGCGTAGGCGGTGGCATACTTGAAGACGCTGGTGAGGGTCGCGTTTGCGTCCGTATGTTAGTAGTGGAAGATTGGTATTCATCCACTGGAGGAACTTCGATTGGCCCTTGTTCCGTCTTGACACGCGTTCTTGGAGTTCCAGAGGCGGTAGCACTGGAAGAGGCGGCTGGAGGTGATGCTTCCCCGCGCATAGTTTGCGACTGAGGAGCCACATACTCGACTTGAACTGTTCGGCGCTTGGTATCACGTTGGCCTTTGGTTTTGTCTGCTTGCTCTGCTCTGTTGACATTGCCATGCTTTGGTGTAAGGCCTCCAACAGGGGAAACAGCAGTATGGGGCTTCCCTGGCTCTCTAACAGATGCACTGCGGGCAAGCATAGGTGTTTCAAACGGATTTTCTATAGAGCAGTTAGTATATCCTCTCCCACAGACTGAGGCACTCATTAGTGGGAGATTAAATTGGCTTAGCTTACGGGAAGTGACCGTGGTATTGGCAATATCGCTTGACGTGGTTGTACTGCTAGTAATAAATCCAACCACGTGGGCATAGTCGCTTAGCCAGCTGTGCCGAGCGACCTCAAATAGATCCGCCCGCTTTCGCGGATCAGGTACGAGGATGCGCTTCAGTAAGTCCCTTGCGTGGGGAGTGACGTATTCTGGGAAAGTGAGAGGTGTTGACACAATGTATTTGTATAAGAGGTTGATGTTGTCTCCTTCAGGATTGGCAGGATCGTCGTCAAATGGTAGATATCCAGCCAACATGGCATACTGCGAGGATCGCCATTAATCAAGCCGCGACTTGCAATTGACAGGGTATCGAACTTACCAAGATTACGCCACAGCTCCAGACGTCCACCTTTCGCCCGGTGTATAACGAGTCGCTGACAACCAGTTCCGGCGCAGCGTAGCACGGACTGCCACAGCTCGTTTGCATAAGATCTCCCCGTCGGCGTCCTTCATCATTGACCTGCTCCAGATTCATTTTCTTCACAAATTCCCTGTTGGTCAGGTTATATTCAATCTCGTCCCCTAGTTCGTCATTCGGGTCGAACGTGTTTGCAAATCCAAAGTCTGTAATGATGATGTTGCGGTTTCTGTCGAGCAGGAGGTTTTCAAGTTTAAGATCCCTATGCACAATACCTTTTTTATGCAGGTAGCCAACTCCAGATATTAGTTGAGCGAAGAGTCGACGAGCTGCGTTATCCTTGAGATATCGATGGTTAAGGATGTAGTCGAACAGCTCTCCCCCTGATGCATACTCAAGGATGATCCCAATATGCCGTTCGGTTTCCACCATCTCGTGTAGGCGGACGATATTCGGATGCTCCAGACCACGGAGAATTTGAATTTCCCGATAAATCTTAGCTATTCGATTTTGATTCGATCCCAGGGTCTCGCGTCGGATTAATTTGATAGCAACTTCAACGCTGCTATCTTTCTTCCAGCCCATCTTGACCTTGCCAAATTCCCCTTCTCCCAGGGTCTGACCAAGAACATACTCTCCAAATTTCGTGTGCTTCCTGGAGCCTTCCGATCTTGAATGATCCTGCCGGCTTTTACCAGCTCCTCGGCCGCCATCATCCACACCTTCACTTCCTACGAGGCCAAGACCTGTTATCGGTGTGATATCAGCACCGACAGGGACAGGTCTTGCCTCTGCCTGGCGTGCTTCTTCGCGTGCGATATCCTCTTGAGGATCTGCAACCACTAACCGGTTGATTACTGTGCTTTCTTCTCTTGGTAAGCTTGTTCCCACTGGTGGTTGTCCAACTGCGTTTGCGGAGCGGCTGTGTGTAGGTTGTGCAGATGAATGTTTTGCCCTGTTTGATCCGTTGCCTTGGTGACGAGGACCGTCTTTTGGAGAGGGATGTGCTTTCCGTCGTGGCTGAGCTGCGTTTGCAGCAGCTGTAGCTGAGTCGTCGCGAACATTCTCCCTGTCACTTCCACTACCATATCCGGCTGCATGCTGTTGCACCGCCCTCGAAGATGATGGACGATCGTCTGGAGATCTTGTGGCCAACTGGGACCCAGAAGCAGCAGTAGTAGAAGTATGGTTTCGGTGGTGAGAAGATGTACGCGGTGGGGGTACGGGAGGTCCGCCAGCAGAATTGTACGCGGAGGTTACTGGGGTAGACATTACAGGAGATGCATGCGTTGAGGGAGGAAGTGGTTGGCCACGGGGAGTAGTTAGATTCGATGTGGTTGATCCTGCGGGTGAATAGTGATTTTGAGGCGTTGTGGGAGTGTTTGGAGACGCGCCATTTCCACTTGGTCGTCTTGAAGGTTTTCTTGATGATGCTGGGGAAGTTGCTACATTCGGTGATGGTTGGTTATAGTATTGATCCCGACCGTGCGAAGATTGTTGCTGGTACTGTCGATTTGATATTGCTGGTCCACTGGCCTGCACTGCTGCAGAAGACATCCTACTCTACCGCTGATGGCGGAAGATGATGGCCAGCCGACAGAGGCTTTACCCACGTGCTGAGGCCGGCACTCTCCAAGTATATCAGGGCCTCGAATTGCTTCTGTTGTGGCAGACGGCGTAGGATCGGTGGTGCATGAATGCCTCAGGCGGCAGCGACAGTCGGTATCAACGCAGGCTCTTGTCGCAAAGGCGTCTGCGGAGAATTGGGTGCGGCGACGGGCGCTATCGAGCGGGAACTAATGGGGACCGTGAATGTTGATGAGCTTCGTCAAGACCAACAGGTGCAGCTTTCACATGCAGCGCGGTTTGATAGCGTTGAAGCGAGCGTGTTGGTCCGGATTATCAGCCTCAGGCGCGCAGCGGCTGGCGCTGGCAGACTGACAACAGCGAATGGCACCTGGCAGCACCGTTGGAGCGCAGCTACCGGCGGTCGTCTTTATGATTGACGTGAGTGGAGGGGAGAGGGAGAAGTTCGAACGGTAGGTTGCGGCTGCCGAGAGAGCTTGCGGCGGACAAGCAGTTGCAATTTCGCTTTTCGGCCCTCAGGCTTGGATAGGGGTTGGCGGTTTGGCGGGCATAAGCCACTCTGGAGGCACCCAGGCTCGGTTAACATCAGCAATCTACAACAGCAATCGACATGCGGACAGGCATTCTGCTGCCTTTGCCTTATGGACGATCCATTTGAAGAGTCCCGGGCGACACTGGACAGGAGCAGGGAGCCGGGGCACGCAGCAGCTGAGAGGAGGGCGTCTCGTTGTCAACAACGCCCGCCCAGCCACCCTCGCCGACAACAGAAAGGAGCTGTGAGCCGAGATCGTAGCCGTTTCAAAACTTGCCCGGCCTGGACGACTCTGCAACCTGGTACGTAGGGATGCTGCAAATGAGCTTCATGCCGCGAGCATGGGAAACTGCTTCACCCTTGACACGCATCTTGTGTTGCTATGAATATGCCTCTTCCACTGACCTACTCGCTCTCTGCGACATCTGCAGCACTAACGAGAAGTGGTCCGTTCTTAATTTTACAAATATCTTGGGACTGCATGATAACACGGGAGCCCAAATACTTTTGCTTTTTCAGAAGCTTCTTTTGTTCTCCAGGTATTCACGAGCAGGCTAGCACGCGTTTGCTTCCCCTAGTAGTGGCGTAGCCGGTCAGGATTCGATAAGAATCAAATCACGATAGGTCTCGCAGTGTTTTCCTGGCAAAGCTATTGGAAAACATCAACTTTAGCATCATCATCAGCTCCACACCGGCTGCAGAGCGCTCTCATCGCGATAACAAAGGCGCCTCCGAATACTGCGGACCGCCCAAAACAACAAGGAACCTTGCTATCGGCAATCACTTACCAATTACAGGATGACTCGCAGCTCGCCTCGAGTTGTCGCATTTATATCGACCGAGGATCCCAGTCGGGACTTTCTCGTTGCTGTTTAGCATCGCGGAGGCTAAAAATTATATAGATCAGCCTGCCATTGTAGGAAATGGCATATGCCTGCCAGTTGAGCATCCAGCACATTTCCACGAACAACCAAATCTAGCTTGTGTTAATGCCCATCCAACGATGTTGGTCTAGTGGATTGAATTTCTCAATCCCTGCTTGCCTCTAATAGCCATTCGGTAAGAGCTAACAGAAGACGTTCTGACATGCAATTCCAATTTTCGAGAGTTCATGCAATAGCTGCTCAATCTCTTCCAAATCATTCTACAGCATTTGTATGATTTTTATAGACTACGTATCTCTATTTCAAATATTTCCAAACCCATATTACCTTTATTATCTCATTTGTGTCCTAGAATCCCTCAACTGACTTGACAAAATGCTATCGGGCTATCCATAAGTGACATGTTTAATGCTTGCATATTATCAGTTATTAACATCGCCAATGACAATCGGCGCGCTCTTATGAAATCGTACCAGTACTTTGATTGTTGCCGATGCACCAAAAAGATGCTATCAAAATGGTAACTGCCGCTTGGATCTGTCCCACACTATTGACCAAACCATTTTACATCTTGATCTCTGACGGAATACTGATCTGTAGGATGTCCACCCCCTTCTTGATTTCACTCTTGCTTGGCATCTTATTCCGCCTCATCAACTCGGCACTCTGTGACATATAAGGGTCTTTCATCATACTTGCGACAGCTACTACTGTTTCTCCTTGGGTATAGTAAGCCACAAAGGATGGTTTTTCGGGCTCGCCAGTGATAACAATGTCATCGTATCCGCGGACTGTGTTGCCGCAGTACCTGAGCTGCGATCCTAAGGCAGACCAGAAAACCGGAATGAAAGGTTTTGGTTTGGCGCCTGGGTTTGTAATTGCGTTGGCAACGGCACGACCAGAATTTTGTGCAACATTCCAATGCTCGATACGAATAGGTTTACCATCACCTCCAGGGCCGTAATAGGGGTATGTTGCTATGTCTCCGATAGCATAGACATCCGTAAGGCCCTCCACAGCGAAAAATTCGTCCACTCTCAACGAACCATCTTTCTCCAACTGAACTCCTTCATTACCCTTCAAGTATTCAGTGGCTGGTGCGACCCCAACACCTTCAATAACCAAGTCGGCCTCCAGCGCCGTGCCATCTTTCAGGTGCACAGCACCAACTTTGGAAGTGTCGCTGTTAGAGGGTGTCGCCTTGTCCACGGATGCTTCCATGTAGAACTTCACACCATTTTTCTCGAGGAGTCTTCTAAAGATTTCACCAACCTCAGCGCCCATGACACGTTCCATAGGTGCTATAAAGCTTTTAGACTTTGAGATGCATACTAGGGCAGGGTTATTACCTTTCTCCATGCCTACCACCGTCACATCGTTCTTCATACTCGCAAGGCAATTGGCAACTTCCATACCAATGAATGAGCTTCCAACGATTACGATCTTTTTACCATTGTCTCCAACCGCCTTCAATATTCCTTGCGTATCAGGGATCGTACGTAGAACGAAGACATTCCCAAGGTCACCCTTCAGCCCTGGGAGAGGTAGCCACCTTGGTGTGCCTCCGGTAGCTAGGACGAGTTTCGTGTAGTCATATGTCGTTCCTGAGGTAGTTGAAACCGTTTTAGCCGCGAAGTCTACTTTAAACACTTCATCCTCGATGATGTCAATGGAGGACTCCTTATAGAAATCCTGGGATCTCCATGCAATCTTGGATACATCCGCCATCAGAGCCTTAGATAACTTGGTTCGATCGATTGGTCTGTAACCTTCTTTGGATAGAACAGTAATATGACCAGTGTATCCGCCACCGCGAAGGCCTTCGATAGTTCCGATTGTCCCGCTTCCACTGTTTGATGCCGAGTTAGATATTTAGAATACCATAACTGTTATGGTTAACTTAGCCTAACCCTCCAATTACAAGAACCTTTTCAGAGCTCTTAGCCGAACATCTAACATTTAGGACTCTCCTGTTTGCTTTGATCGTCGCTTCCTCGCCTTTAATATATACTGCACCATCCTTCTGCACTATTTCGTATTTCGATAGAGGGTCTAGCGCAGGCGCATCCTCGACGTCTCCGGTTGCGATATTGAAGCAAGCTAGTAGTACTGTTGATATTAAAGCTAGAATCGTTTTCTCAGACAACATTACCTCCATGCCATGGACAAGTTAATCTTCCTTCTCCAGTGACAACACCAAGTTTCAAGGGAGCTCCGTAATGTGTGCAATTGGCACTTGTAGCATGGACCTGATCTTTCACTTTGACGAGCAACACTTTGCCATTCTCAATCCCTTCTACTTCAGCTTCCTGCTTCTCGCCGTTCTTCAGATCGAGAGATGTGACGCCTTTAAGCCTATATTCTTGGGCCATTGTTCTTATACTTGTGCTGAGAGCTGCTTGCTGAAGAGCTGAGTGGACTTGTAGAGGTTTGTTTAGGTGCCGAGAGGTGAAGTGAACAAGTCGTCGTGAAAGCATGAAAGGTAGAGGTAGAGGCAGCGAGGAGCGCACTGCAAGCTAGATGGTGGGGTGCTTACTGCAGTGCTTACATACTATTTATTTCACGGCAGTTGATTCGTTAAATCAGTTTTCGCATCATGATGCACTCAATTTTCGAGGACGGGAATGACGGCATAGTCTGATCGACTAGCTTTATCGATAACTAAAACACCCGAGGACCGTACTAGTTTCTAATTGCTTTGCGTCAATTCTACCTTTGTATAGTAGAGACGATTTTCTCCACCGTCCGGGTACGTGTATATCGATTCACAACTCGAAATAGGCAGAATGGCTCGTCAGTCAGTCCCAGAACAAAATTATTCATGTACTAACCACCGAGATGGATACTATATTCCCAAAGGACCTTCCCGTCCCAGGGGATGACGGCGCTTGTGCACATTTAAGTAACTTCAGAATCCCCTTTCTCTAGATATCCACAACGTCCGGCAACCACATCGATCTATCGTCACTTCCAGGACTCACAATTCTATTTTACTACCCTCGCACTGGGGCACCGGGAGAGGATATACCTGATTCATGGAATGCGACACCTGGTGTGCGAGGATGCACACCACAGGAATATGGGTTCAGAGACACAACTGAGAAGCTTTACAAACCTGGCGTCAACAGTTTGTTCGGCATATCAACACAGAATACCGAATATCAAAAGGAAGCAAAAGAACGGCTACACCTTCCATATGATCTTCTCTGATTAGAGATTGAAATTTGTGGAAGCTCTAAACTTGCCGACATTTGAATGGAATAATCGCCAGCTCGTTAAAAGACTAGCTCTAGCAATAGAAGATGCGCACGTTATCAAATTCTGGCATCCAGTCTTCCCTCCGGATAAGAATGCAGAAGATGTGGTTCAGTGGTGGAGAATGAGAGGCTGAGGCGTCAGTAAAGCGCCGTCGTTGAGTTGATATTATGATTTAAGGGCATATCGCACAATTCCGGAGTACTTCAAATTCCACTACAGTTCGCACGAAAAACTATACTGACTTATAGCGCATCTTTCAAAATGAAATTTCCTAAAATTTTATAATATTCTGGGGCCATTTTACAGCTTTAATGCTGCTAAAAGAGCCAAATAGCGGATATGCACCCTACCACTGCTATATCAAGGAACCAACATTAGAACTAGCTCTAATACCGTTCAACCCCACCTCCTCTCGTCATTCCCCGAAATCTAGGTCTCTCGTTTAGAAGGCTTAGCGCCGAGACAGTCAACAGCGTTGAAAGGTCTGGATTGGCCTTACCCCCAAGCCTCCTGCGCGCTATTGCTCAGCTACCAATCGTAACCCGACTCTTTGGCGTGGCTTGTGCACCTCATCATGTTATCCTTTCACCACTTCCCTCGCTGTCAGCCGGCACACACATCGACCGCGTTGTAATAGAAAATGACCGCGCAACCCACCACGCCTAAAAATCTTGTAGGCTTGGAGACGACGTCTATTGTAAAGTCCACATAGCCGCATTAATAGCTATGCTAATAACATAGCTTAAGAATATACACTTCACGTATGGTCCGTCTTGAATGTATGCGTCCGATCTTCACTGACAACTTTCAAGTATATAACGTATCGAATCATAACATACCCACGTCCTCTCCGTATCTGGGTTATGTCAAAAACCGCTAGTATCACGACCTTTCCAGGGTTTCCGACGATTTTCAATGCTGCACTCTCTACAACTTCACAACCAGCCTGCACCTGGCTAGGTCATTGTCTAGGGGACTCTTGTAAAACAGACAACGACTGCGATAATGACTGGATCTGTCCCAGCAACACGTGCAGTCCATGCTGCGGGACTACTACTCCACATCATGGTCTCAATACTGCAGGCGCTGTTGGGATCGGTGTGGCCATTCCAGTATTCATAGCCATAACCTTAGGAATAGCTTATCTTGTATGGCGTGCTTGCCGAAATAATCGGTCGGCCCCTACACCGCAGACATCTACAGAAACCTCTGGGAAGACTGAATTGCCTGCGAGGAGTCTTCAGGTGCGACCTACTGAACTGCCAGGAGACAACACTCTCCGTGCGGAAATGATCGGTTCATCGAATCCTGTAGAAGCGGATACAATCGAACTTGTAGAGTTGGAGGGTGATTATTATCCTGCTAAATGCAAAGGCAAAACTGATCCAGTCCCTGAGCTTTATGAGCCCCCAATTACTATTACTACGTTTCAAGACTTACCGGCGCATCGGCCAATGCCTGTCTCGCGGCGGCGCTTCGAGGAGTACCTTGTATCATCAGAGTCACAAATCCCAGTCCCATTCAGAAGATCTCCGGTATCAGATATATCAACCCAACCAATTTACTCGCCAGCGTCGGTCTACCGAAGACTTGATGACAACAACGAAGACGAGCCAATATTTAATAACCGTGAAGGCTCTGATCAGAGCTACAGGTTATTTCGGTGGCCTTCCGTCCAAAGGGATCCTGAACGTAGAGCCCACCGTTAACGTGGCGTCATTCGCGTTCCGACAGCATAGGATTTTTCGCTCTTCCAAATCAGGCAGAGAGGCAGCGCAATTACTTTACGCTTAAACATGCTGTCCAGTCCGCTGTTCAAGCACGAGTCATGATTCCGAGGCTATTACTGATTAACCCTCGACGATCCCCTACTAAGGCTATACAGTCCGTCAAGTCTGTAGAGGGACGGCGATACTCATATGAGGATGGTAGACGGTTAGCCACATCGTCTAGAGGTCCACCTTCCTGTTGAGCCCAGCCAAGCCCGAGCGTAGTGATCTAGATGTGAGGCATAGTTAATGTCTAATCGTACACATTCCGCAAATTTATAAAATAAGAAACTCGGTAGAATGCAATTAGACACAGGGCCTTACAGGAGGAACGCTAGCGCATGTGCTCCTCCCCAGCTATCTCAATTCTTCCGGACTATAGGAAGAAACTAAAAGAAGACCATGTCGGAGCTGTGAAGTGTTCTGCGTGGGACAAATTGGTAGCACACTTTCACTCTGAGCTGGGTTGGTCATAATGGAGCTATTCAGGCAATTAGGTCAAATCGATTCACTAAGTTTCTCAAGAGAGTTTCTATACGTTGACCTCGCGATAGATCGCAAGCGATGCTTGCCGTTTTGGGCATCATTGGGCGGAACTGGGTCCGGGGTCTTTCTAGAATTCTTCTCCCGTAGATTTAGCAAATGAGTGCCATGAACCTTCCCCTCACAGCCTAGTGCTTAGATTTATGGCTGGGTGGATGATCCGCGAGCCGCAGACTTCCAAGCGGAGCATGGCGTTGTGGGGAAAGCTGCAAGACGCCGCGGCGACAACTCTAAAAGACTTCAGCGCGGAGAGGGGTTTTCGATCTTCGCTTGCAGCTTATCGTCATGGTTCCACACTAGACCCGGCAGGCGGCTGCTCACGGGCCACGGCTGTCATTTGTATGCAGCCCAACGAAACTACCCAAGAGGCTCAGCGAGAAGATCCACATCGTCACTAGACTTCCCTTTGTTGACCTCTGCACGCCTTGTACGGTATACCAGCTTCGTAGTGGCCACCTAGGCGAGAGCAACTGCAGCAACGTTCGACGTAGCTAGTTAACGCTAGTTAACGCTAGTAACATGGTCTTCAGTGTGCACCAAATGCACCAGTACCTGTTCCTGCTGTGGTCCACCGTGACAGAATGGCAGTTCTCTTTCCTCGTAAGTGGAGTCCAATCTCTGGTAAACTCCGGAAGGTCGCTGGGGTGGTCTGAGCAGAGACAGATGGCATCGCAAGGCTGTCTATGGCCTCCCTGTAGTAGTCATCTCCATTGAAGCTTCGGTCTTTGCACCCTGCGAGTTCTTCCTTGTTGTACCTGGGGAAACGTCATACCAGGGTTGCTGACCCACGGGGATCTGGAAATTTTTTGCCGTTCGTGATGACCAACCTGGAATTGAGTATATGATGTGGCCCCTCCTCTATTTCATTCACTATTAGCAGGCATTCTTTGCTTCGTCAATTCACCTGTTCAGACCTGCTATCCATCGTTGCTGATCGACGCGTCCAACTGTGTTTTCTCAGGACCTTTCTTCTTTGTCAAGCAGTTCAGCATGGCGCTCTCATCCTTCAAGATGACTGCTTTCTTGGTATCCTCTTTTCTGACTCTTGTTGCTGGACAGACGACCACCAATTCCGCAGATGGCCTTAGCGCGTCAGCGGCGACCATCGAGACTACAACTATTGAGGGCACGCCGACCACCTTCCGCCCAATCTTTACTGTTCCTACATCAGCGGACGTTGGTGCGAATATTCTCCCAAACATTCAAGATCCACAAGCCGTAGACGCTCAAAAAGTGTGCCCTGGATACACAGCATTGAATGTGCAGAAAAATGCGTACGGCCTTTCTGCCGTACTAACTCTTGCTGGCAAGGCTTGCAACGTCTATGGTACTGATATCGATACTCTGAATCTCACGGTCCAGTATCAATCAACGGACCGCCTCTCTATCAACATTAGCCCAGCGCGTATTGTAAGTGAACTCAATCAAGAATGTTTCCACAACATATTTTCAAGGTTGTGGATGTAGGTCTTTCATGCTAATCTATGTAGGATGCATCTAATTATTCCCATTACATACTCTCTGAGCAGCTTGTACCACGTCCGACGCTGGATACCACTTACAAGCCGAACACTCAAACCAACGACCTTGAATTCGAGTGGAGTAATGACCCGACTTTCTCTTTCACTGTGATACGGAAATCGACTGGTGATATTCTTTACAGCTCGAAGGGCAGCGTTCTCGTGTACGAGAACCAATTCATTGAGTTCGTATCTTCACTCCCAGAAAACTACAACCTCTATGGCCTTGGTGAGAGAATTCATGGCTTAAGGTTAGGAAACAACTTTACGGCTACGATATATGCCGCTGATGCAGGAGACCCAATTGATTACAACATTTATGGAAGTCACCCCTTCTATCTAGACACTAGATATTTTGAGATTGACTCCAAAACGGGCAAAAAGACTCTTGTCATTGACACCAGTGCGAAACCAAATACCCAATATGAATCGTACTCTCATGGTGTCTACCTCCGGAATGCTCATGGCCAAGAAATAGTCTTGAGGCCAGAGAATATCACGTGGAGAACTCTTGGAGGTAGCATCGATCTTTACTTCTTCAATGGTCCAAGCCAACCAGAGGTCACGAAGCAATACAAGTTGGGAGCCATTGGATTACCCGCAATGCAACAATACTTTACTTTCGGGTATCATCAATGCCGTTGGGGATATAAGAACTGGACTCAACTTAGCGAGGTAATTTATCTGCAAGAAGTTTTCATAGTAATGCTAATGAGTGGCTGAAGGTTGTGGCTACATTTCGCAAATTCGATATTCCGCTCGAGAATATCTGGACGGATATTGATTGTAAGCTGGTTCTACTATGCTTCTTGTCATGGAGACTGGCTAGCTAATTACATGCAAAGATATGGATCAGTACCGTGATTTCACCGTGGATTCGAACACCTTTCCCGTCTCCGAGGGGCAGGCATTCTTATCGCAGTTGCATGCCAACGGGCAACATTACATTCCCATCGTCGACTCGGCGATATATATCCCGAACCCGAACAACGCAAGCGATGCCTATGGTGTTTATACAAGAGGTAATAGCTCTGGCGTGTTCATGATGAATCCTGATGGAAGCCAATATATTGGTGAGGTGTGGCCAGGGTATACGGTCTTCCCAGACTGGCATGCCGAAGAATCTGTGCCGTGGTGGGCAAACGAGATGTAAGTCAGCTATTAACAGACATGACAGCTACTAATATCATCTTAGGGTTAACTGGCATCGTGAAATTCCATTCGACGGAATCTGGATTGACATGTCCGAAGTCTCCTCCTTCTGCATTGGCTCATGCGGTTCAGGCAACGTGACGATGAATTATGTACATCCACCATTCAGTTTACCAGGCGAACCCGGCAGCATAATATACGACTACCCTGAAGGGTTCAACATCACCAATACGACTGAAGCAGCCTCTGCATCTGCCGCCTCTTCGAGTCAGGCAGCGGCAGCGTCATCCTCAGCCGGCCCGACTACTTCAACATCAACAGTTTACCTTCGCACGACACCTACCCCTTATGTGAGAGATGTCAACCATCCCCCATACATTATCAATAACGTTCAGGGTGATCTTGCGGTGCACGCTGTATCTCCCAACGCGACCCATCGCGATGGAGTTGAAGAATACGATGTTCACAATCTTTTTGGGTATACTAGCATATTTTCCATCTCACATAGAATCTGTATTCTCACAGGTGCTTAGCCATCAAATCCTGAACGCCACATACCGGGGTCTTTTAGCCGTATTCCCAACGAAACGTCCCTTCATTATTGGGAGGTCCACTTTTGCAGGATCGGGCAAATGGGCTGGTCACTGGGGTGGTGACAACGCATCCAAATGGTGCTACATGTATTTCTCGATTCCGCAAGCTCTATCGTTCAGCTTGTTTGGAATCCCAATGTTTGGTGTTGATACTTGTGGCTTTAACGGCAACTCAGACGAAGAGCTATGTAATCGCTGGATGCAGCTTTCGGCCTTCTTTCCATTCTACAGGAACCATAATGTACTATCAGCAAACTCTCAGGAGCCATACGTATGGGATTCAGTCATCGCCGCAACAAAGGCGGCAATACACATCCGTTATAGGTATGTCCCTTAATGCCCCACCCAAAAAAGTCCACAACTAACTTGATCAACCAAAAGCCTCTTGCCGTACATGTACACCCTCTTCCACTTCTCACATACAACAGGCAGCACCGTTATGCGAGCTCTACCATGGGAATTCCCTAAGGACCCCTCTCTAGCAAACGCAGACCGCCAGTTCCTACTTGGCCCATCTCTCATGGTCATTCCTGTCTTAGACCAGGGCGCCACTAGTGTCAACGGTGTATTCCCTGGGATCTCTGAAGGCGGAGTTTGGTACGACTGGTACGCGCAAACCAAGGTTAAGGCAAGTGCCTGGCAAAATATGACTATCGATGCTCCTCTAGGCCATATCCCCGTCTATATTCGAGGCAATTCCATATTGCCAACGCAAGAACCTGGTTACACGACGGCTGAAAGCCGAAAGAATCCGTGGGGCCTCCTTGTAGCTCTTAGCGCTGGGGGAGCCGCGACAGGACAATTATATATTGACGATGGTGAGAGCCTCAACCCGAGCGCAACACTATCCGTTGAGCTTGAAGCTTCTCATGGTCATCTGTCCTCCAAAGCTATCGGCACCTATGTAGATACCAATCCATTGGCAAATGTAACTGTTATGGGTGTGAGCAGCTGCTCTGGAAAGGTGTCGCTTAATGGAAAGCCAGTTAGTTCCGGAGTCAACTATAATAAGGCCAGCGGTGTGCTGAGTATCACTGGTTTGGACAAGCTGACTAGTTCTGGCGCGTGGAAGCAGAATTGGGAATTGACATGGACCTAGATACTTTTAAGAATTTAAGGGAGGTGGTTTGGGGCACTTCCTTGATGAAGTTTATAGCCTTTCATGAATCTTAGTGTAGATAAGCTAAATTTGAATGCCACTTTTGAGAGTAGTGGGATGCGCTGGACAATTGTTCTGATAGCGTTTTAAATCACCATGAGAATGTCTAAGAGACTTACTGAAAAGCTCATTTGCGATTCCTCAACTAGCTGAGAGGCATCATGACATCATTTCCCCGGCGTGAAATTTCACCTTGCTATTAAGCTGAAGGACTTAGGAAGCCTTATATCAAAGTAAGTATGAAGTCAGTACCAGTGTTCTGAGTCAGACATTGGGCGTGGTGGCCAGCTATTTACACTGTACATATACATATTATTACAGGTCTACAAATACCGTTTTATGAGCGCCTCGAAGTACTTTCTCCCATCCTTGCCACTCATCTATGCCTGCCATTGTACTCTTTACCATCAAGCGTCCCTTTTAATACCTCCATAGCGTATTCCTTTGTCGCTTCCGGCTGGTTAGCCATCTCAAGCTTCATTGTCCCATTGTTAGCCTCCGTTGGCCCTACAACGATGATGAGGTTGTACCGCAGCTTCTTTGCGTCGTGGATCTTTTTCCTCAATGACCGCGGCGGCGTATCTGTGTCGATTGTCAACGGTATGTGTTTAAGTAGCTGTGGGCTCGGGAGACCACTCGATAAGCGACTGCGAGCATGACCACTAAGCTGGCGTTGCATGTTGTGGACGTGTGACAGAACTTCTGGGTTCTGGTTGAGGCTGAGGATAATAGCGGGACGCGGCGAGAGCCAGAAAGGGTAAATTCCGGCATAGTGCTCGATGAGCAAGGCCTTAAATTGCTCGAGCTAGCCTAGAATTGCACGGCGAATTATTACAGGCCTTGCGTGGCCGTTCTTGAGAGCCGTTTGAGAGCCTTCATATGATGAGACTGCCGTTTCGAGATCTTCTGGTGCAGCTTGGTATTGCAGCTTGAAACGTTGAGGTAGCTGGAAGTCTAGCTGGATCGTGGCGGTCTAATGTTCCTTGCCGTGAGAGTCCTTGAGGATGATATCAATCTTAGGCCCGTAGAACGCTCCATCCCCTTCGTTGATGCTCCATTCTCGCCCACTATGCTCAAGAGCAGACTTCGGCCTTATTCCGGTCCTCAATAGTCCCAATGAAGTGGTCCGCCGGCCGGGTTGACAGTAGTAACTTATATGGCCCCCAAACGTGTCGTAGACCATCCCGACAAAATCCAACGTGCTTCTAACCTCATCCAAAATTTGCGACGACCTGCAGAAGATGTGCGCATTATCTTGGTGACCTCCTCACCCGTGTCAACCCACTCAGTGCGCCTGATATTTCATTCCTATGTAGCGCGCTGAAGTCGGCGTATCGTATAGGCAGGTCGCGATAACTTCGAGTCTTGCTTGCGAAGATTAGGCAGTTTCCAGGGCAGTTCATAGGCTTTAGTCCAAACTCTTCATCCTGTCCAATCTCAGCATTGGCCGTTTGACTGGATGCGCCTCGTCCCTTGATTTCAAACATACCTCCAGCATAATTCCCCCAGTGGCCTGACATCTCCCAAAGTGACTTCTTGTAGATAGTCGGAGTGATGACTTCGGTAAAGCCGAATTGTGGATACTGGGCGCGAAGGAATGATTGCAGCTTGTTGAAAATGGCCGCGCCATTGGGGAGGAAAAGAGGTGATGGGCTATATTGCGAGGTCATGAAGAGCTCATGGCTTTGGGCGAGAGTTCGATGGTCAGTCGAGGGTGTTGGAAAATCTCTAGAAGCAGAATTCAATGTCGCATTGGGTGATATCGATGGAGCAGATTTCAATCCACTAAACTCTGAGGATTTTTGGGCCGAGCAAGAACAGCTCGGGCAACAGTTGAAGGGCTTTGGCAGACATAACAAGGCCTTAACCGCACGTATATTGAATTATGCGACAGACGAAGTGGTGGGCGCAGAGAGAGCATCGAGTAGGTTTGAAAGTCACAATGTAACACTTGAGATTCGGGAGGGAAGAATGCTTGGCAGGTGACAGCAAGGCAGCAACGAAGTGACATTCTCCGCAAATTAATTCGTCCAGCAAATGCCTACTGTTCCAGCCTATTGGGGCCGAGCACTTGAACACGCTACAAGCCGTTTAACTGGCCAGCGTCATGGTATGCGCTGGAGGCAAAGGACAATGACGGAATCGCCTTTTCACGACCTGAGCACATTCACCAGCCATCTCCATTTCACCGTGCGCACACCCTTTAGAAGTTTTTCTTCAGAGGCACCGAACAGACTGCAGCCTCTTGTCAACCTCGTTGTTTTCCTGAAACTGAAGTATTGTACCTATAAGATCCTCGAGTCTTTAAATCCCACCACTTCTACCTTACCCTTCTTCGTCACGCTTGCTAAAACACGAAATAATTATTTAGACCTTCTCTTGTTTCTTCTGCAATAGGCCTTGGCCACTACCGCATCAATTGACGTGTTCAAGATGAAGTCTCATGGCGAGAGGTCACAAGCGAGTCTTGAGGATTCATGGGGAAATGTAGAATATGAGGATGTTGATGATAACTACAATAGTGGCACAGCAAGTGTTTCCGGTTCTGAATATGGCTCGGGGAATGACGTCCCTACACCTCTACCGCCAAAGAAAGAAAAAGCATCGCCTCATCTGTCAAAGAGTCAACCAGGCTTGTCATCTCAAGCCCTCCGGGCATCCCGAGTATCAACACCGCCTACGAGGAAATCACCGCTTTTAAATTCGCAATTCAATTCACCAGAACCATCGTTTATAATGCCATCGATGACGCCATCTTCAGAGGGATCGTGGGTTAAAGCATCCCCTCTCAGAAACTCTCAGCTATCCAAACGCCAACCACGGCGAAGCACAACCCCAATGGATTCCCCGCCCAGGCCTTCTCCTCGCATATCTAGACATGGCCATCCCGTGCAGCCCAAAAAGCAGCATTCTTCTCCTACTCCTCAGAAAGAGGAATATACTTGGCTCTCTCCTCATTTATTGTTCGAGAATCTCATTCGACCAATATTCGATTACTTCCTCTCAATCATCGGCCTCACCCTCCGGCTTTTGAAGCCAGTGTTTTCTTATGTACTTCTGTCCCTCCTTCTCATCGCCTTACTCACGAGGGGAGCGAACCCTCTCACTACTAGCATCTACGGTGTCCTCTCCCCAATCTGTCTCATTCCGGGCTCCTCATACCTCAACCTTCCATTCTGCCGTCTCTTGCTGCCTCAACAGACTGGACAGGCTGAATTTAAAGAGCTCATGAAGGTTCAGAGCGTGTTTGAAGATGTCCTCCACTCGTCCATCGACGGTGCCAGTCTTCCCTTGGATATGAAGCGCAGCGAAGCCTCGATCCGAGATCTCAAACACGTGGTTCGCTTCTCTACCCTACCTTCGCGTAACGAGCTGGGTGTTGAGTTCCAAGGCTTCGTCGACACAGCGCGCCAAGCTTCATTCGATCTCACCCGCTTCAATTCACGCATCGGGCGTGCTGTTGACCAAATCCTTAACATAAACCGATGGACTATCCAAATTCTTGATGGCATTTCCAACAAGGAGGCAAGCACTGGGGTTGTTTCTCGGCTTATATCTGCTATGGACCCGTTCTCCAGTTTCAGGGCTGCACCCCGCACCGTCCACGAAATCTTGTTCGAGCAGTACCTTCGCCATACGAAAGCAATTGAGGAGCAAATCTCTTCCCTTATCATAGAGGCCCAAGCTCTTCTAGGGGTTCTGGACAATCTCGACGTACGTCTCGACGTTATTGCTGGCATTGCAACCCGCGACGGCATCGTAGCAAAGGGCAACCGGGATGAGCTCTTTGAGTACCTCTGGACAAAGCTCGGTGGTAACCGGGCCTCTGTCGCAAAGCTCAACGAGCAGCTTAGACTCCTCAGGGAAGTCACTACTTACCGAAAGACGGCGTGGAAACACGTGAGTGCCACGGCGCTGAAATTGCAAGAAATTGCGGTAGGCTTGGAGGACCTGAGGGAGAGAGTGGCGGAGCCAGAAATTGTTGGCATTAGAGAGGAGGTTCCACTTTCGTTCCACTTGGAGAACATCCGGATGGGGGTTGAAAGGCTGGAAGGTGTCAGAGGCGAAACGAGAAGAATGGAAGGTGAAAACTACAGGAGGATCCTCGATAAAGCTATGCTAGAGGAACAGAAGCTTCTTGCGGAAGATGAAGCAAGGGTTAGAATGGTAGATGCCAAAGTTAAGTGAGCAGACGAGCGACCGGTTGGCTCAGGTGTATTGGCGGTTATATATAGGCTGGTCCAAAACCGCCACTCGTTTGGTGTTTGGGGTTTCTGGGAGCAATTTTTGATATTATGAGTCACGATAACGGGTAGTGTTGGTTACTGAGACCTTCTGGCGTCTGGATTCATTCTCTGGGAAAGAGTGGATATTCAAGATACCCCAGATGTTCTTTAAGCCAGGGCAGTCTTAATTAAATAAAATATGAACATCTAAGTAAATCACGTCTTGCCCGGGAAATGCATAATCTCATCATAGCATCTGTACCTCCACTAAACATCTCCTCACTCCACCACCATTACCGTCTCCTCCTAGCCCATCAAATTCAATCTCATATGCTACTGCTCCCCGATTAGAGCATTCTATTCTGAACGTATCGACGCTGCCTCCAACCCCGAAATACACTCTCTTTGCTGCCACAACTGCTTTCCCAGACCGTACGCGAGATAAGATTCCTATCATTGCTTCAGTGAACGCAGAAAGGCTCGAAGGTGAGTAGATTGTTTCCGAAGCGATGACGAATGTGTTCATTTCCGGCGCTGTGGCAATGAGCGGGAGTAATTTAGAGGTAGGCGTCCAGGACCCCGAAATGAGTGTGAGCGTAATCGGAAGGGAGATAAGAACCTGGCGGAAGGAGGCTACCAGTTCTGGGGTTATATTGAGATCACCATTTTGTTCGGTGAGAAGAGGGTTTGGCTGATCAGTCGAGAATGGGGATGTTGTAGCAGGTAGGGTGGAAGCGAAGGTGAGAAGAAGGTTGGGAAGCGTGACGAGGCGCAGGACGGAGGCATTATAGTCTGCTAAGGTGAGGTAGAGTGGAATTGACTGAGTGATGGCATAATGAAATAGTAGAAGGGTAGGAAGAGCTGTGCCACAGCCAAGCTAGGGAAAGGTTAGATTTCAGGTCTCTAAAAAATACTTCCTAAAGGATTAAGCTTATGAATCATGAGGAGGGAAGGAATACCTCAATAACATGGTCAACTCTACATAAGTCATCAAGATCCTTTCTCGGGCCACGATCGAGCAAAAATTTAACCAGATCAATGGAGCACTCCCAACTCTTGAACCCCCCTTCGTAGACGTTGGTCTTGATGTCGGAGTTATCCAAGCCAGCTACAGGAGCAATATCTGCGCCATCGTCTTCGGTCATCAACTGCATGCGAATATCGAAGAGCTCACGACGTGGTAGACGGGCCTTGTAGCCTTTTGGGGACTCGATATCTAGATGGCTATAGGATATCTTGGAGGGGAGTGTGGAGAGCTACATAGATGCTTAGTATTCATACCATATGCGTGATTGAAATTTATAAGCCAAGGATGCTTGACCATTTGAATTCGTAGAATACCCCTATTTGAGGTAATGATAATAGCAATAAATGAGAATTGTTGAGACATAAATCGATCCCACTACTACACGGAAGAAAATTAAGGAAAGGTCATTCACTCCTTGAAAACTGATTAAGATACAGCAAACAGTACGCGTGAATACACACACCAGTCATGCTTCTTACCTACCAATTCTTCAATATCATGAGTTTGGGCTTCGACTAGGGGAGGACCTGAAATGGAGGCGTGCTCTGGAACAGCTGAAGTTCCCGGCTCATGGCCGTTCTGCGCATCATTAGAATCGGCTTCTATGTCATCGCCGGAGAAACCAAAGCTAAAAGGCTGGGCCATGTTTTGCATCTATGATGTTATTGTGGGCGTTAATAAGAAGTGAATCTTCAACCCCGAAAAGTAACAGTCCCGGCGTCCTAGTGCGCCAAGACCCCTCCGTCACGCGCGCTTAGGCTAAATTTTACTAAAAACAAGCCCACTTTTTTATAAAATTCTCTATATAGCTTGGTAAATACTTAAAAATATATAATTATTTATTATTAATTTTTATTTAACGTCTAATACGGTCCCTATCTAAGTCTATATATACTAATACTGCTAAGTTTTAGGTATAAAAAACCTCTAAGGGAGATATAAGAGGTAATACAGTATAATACCCCTTTGGTAGCATACCCGTACTATATATTAACGGGAGAAAAAATACTATTAGGTTGCTACTCTAAGACTTCTATAAGGGAGTATTTTAAAATCCTACTTAATTCTATTTACCCTTTATATTATACTTCTATATTATTATAGGTTACTATTAAATATTATTACCTACCTACCCCTAGCTTTTTACTACTATATATATATCTATCTATATCGCCTATAGTTCTTCTACTTATAGCTAATCTAGCCCTATTTTAATAACCCTTTTTAGCCTTTATCCCCTATATACCTATATTTAATAGCGCGCTTAACCTAATATTAGCTATAGGGGTATACTAAGCCCCTATAACTAAGTACCCGCGCTACTAACATATTAAAATATATTAGGTAGATTAAGGTATAAAGGGAGTAGAGAGCGGTTTAGATAAGAGGTTTATTATAGGCCTTCTGCCTATAAGATATATATAGTTTAACTATATATAGATGCTATATAGTATACTATTATACCATATAAGAAGAAAGGGGTTAGTACTATAGGTAGGTACTATAATTTAAGTATACTAAACGTGTATATAAAGACGTAGTAGTTATATATAAGGCTATTACCTAGGTATATAGTAGGGAGCAGGCAAGCCGAGTATAAGTCATAAGGAAAGTCAATAGAAGAGGATGAGTAGGTATAGTAATACCTTATATAGAGACGAACCGATAAGGAGGGAAGGGCTTCCTCCTAGTAAGAAAACTCTTTATACTACTACTATATCGCTGCGCTAGCGCTGCGTAGCCGTATATATATCTCTGCATTTACTTTAGTAGTCTATTAATACAATTCTAACGAAACGCTAATAGTATCTATTAGGTTCCTAAGCTTTACCATATAGAGGTATAGAGGCCGATTTTATAAAGCCTATATTATTATTAATTTAGTAAACTAAAAAAAAAGAGGCTAGGGGAGTTATAAGGAGTAGGTAGTAGAAAAGAAAGAATTTATATTATTAATAATCTTTTTATAGCCTTTATAATGTCTTACTTTAGGCTAGTTAATTACTTACCTTTTTAGCCTTATTACCCCTACCCTCTACTATATATAGGTATTAAGCCGCCCTAGAACTCTAGCCCTATTTAGTTAGAAATAGACCTAATTAAGCTAACGTAGTCTACGGGCTAGTGACCCACATGGGCAAGTGACTTATGTCAAAACCCTACTAAAAATTAGAAAATATATACCTTAATATCTTAACAACGACTTAATAATAAATTCTAATAACTTAGATTTAGACTTTTATATATACTTTACAGCAATCTGGAGCTCTTGCTGCACCCGGCCCAAAAAGACTAAAACCAACCAAAAAGAACCCCGAAAAACACCCAGAGAATCCCCCTGAGATGCCTATATCGCAGGGGAGGCACACGTTAAACGACAGTAGTTCGCACTTGCGCGCAACCACCAGAACCACGCCTAGCAATAGCCCTCTACAATAAGAACGGGTGAATACCATACTATAAAGCGGAAATACCTCTATTAAGAAGGCATTTAATAAAATATAAAGCCTATTAAACACGTCTAGTATCCGCAATTATAGGGGAGTAACTCTTAGCTATAATAAACTAATATAGCTAGTAGAATGGCTCCGCTAGTCTAGTATCCCTTAATCGCCCCTCTAATAATCCCTTAATTAAATCCTTTAATAGCTAAGCAAAATTAAAAATAAATAAAACCCCTCCTTATTAGTAAACCGCACCTAGGCCACTATAGCTATACTTCTATAGTATAGGGAACCTAACCCCCTTAAGATAATAACCGGGTATATAATTATAATATAACTAAATATAAAAAAAGTAGAGGGGCTTAGGGGATAATTAGAAATAGAAGTCCTTATAGAGATTTATAAGAAAGTTTATAACACTGTTATAGTCTAACACCTAAGGAGCGGAGATATTAGAGTCACCCTAAAGGACTAATAGGTAAAGGAATAAGCCGTAAGGATAGGGGATAGGCTAGAAGAACATATTAGCATAAAAGTGCTTTATAAAGACTACTTAGTTAAAGTTCTAGTGGTTCCTATAAGCCTTAGGGTAAAAAAGGGACGCTAGGCAAATAATATAGCAACTATATAGGAAATAGTAAAATATACAGAATGCCTTATATTAGGACTTAAGATTACCTAAATTTAATAGCTTTAATAGGAAAATGCAATTTAAGTATATAATAAAAATAATAAGAGGATATAAGAGTCGCTAAAGACTTGCTAGGGAGATATTAGTTAAACGCATAGCTCCCTTATTATTAGTATATATACACTAGGAATACAAAAACTCCTTATCTAAAAAGGAATAATTATAAATAGCCTTATATATAACATAAGGCTCTATAACCATAAACTACACCTAAAATAATGCTATTGCTATATATAATAGGGATACACCTAATCTATATATGCAGCATAGATGTGCTATAGTTACTGTATAGGCCCTTATAATATAAGACACTACTTAAATTAAGACTAAATAAAATACGTAAACTGTTACCGAAGCATATATAAGGCGTAGGAGAGAGTAAACTATATTAAATATAGAAGATAGAAGGTAAGGGCTTAATAGCTACGGGAATAACTATACACTAGATTATATAAATGGAAATAACAGGTAATAAGCTAGGGGGACGTAGGTGCCTTTCTAGTGTTCCCTACCTTTAATACTAGGGGGCTAGGCTAGCTATCCCAAGCCTTAACGGGCTAGAAGTGACGCTACGCAATATTACTAGACTAAATAGGGATATAAGGGTTATAGGGGATATAAGGGAGAGGACGCCCTATAGGAAGACCCCTATAGATAGCTATAGCAAGCTTAAGACTAGGATAATTAAGAATTAGACTAAACGCGGCAAATCTAATATTTATAGCCAACCTATAAAGGGCATAAAGCCGACTAGTAAAACTAGGGGAAGAACTAAAGATAATAATAGATTTAGATATAGAAGCGCTAGTAGGAACATAAGATACGGGAATAGAAAGCCCTATATAAAATAAGTAGTAACTAGGATATAGATATAAGAGATAGAAGTTCTAAAAATCTTAAAGAAAGTAGAAATAGAGGAAGCGAAGAATAAAGGAGAGTTAAATAACCCTTACTAGGGGTCCGCCACATATCTATTATATAGTATAACTGCGGTAATACAAACCACCGCCCTGCAAGGCCCCTACTAGATAGTCTAGACCTAGAGAAATACTATATCCTTGCTATATAAGAGCCATATTATAATACCTATATATAATTAATATACTGCCCCTAAGGATTCCAGCTCCTATATAAACTAAAAGCAGCTATATATATATGCTTTATAATTAGCAAGGCTATTAGCCTATCTTTATAGTTATAGTAAGTAGTTAACCTAGATATTACAGTTATAACAATCTAAATATATAGGGGACTAGTATAAATTATTAATATATATAACCCTAGGGTTAAAGGGGTCTTATAAATAGAGAACATTATATTAGTAATAAGCTTACTAGAAACTAAAGGTATAAAGTCTATTTTACTAAGAGATATAAACCTCTACTACCTGTAGTAGGGGGGTATCTATATCGCTATTAAATAATAGGTAGAGTGCCTATTAAGAGCTATAGATATTTGGGGCCTTAAGCTAGCTACTCCCTTAGGAGTAATTACGTGGCAATAAGGTACTGCCAGAAGTATAATTAACCTTATATTTATAGATAATGGCCTATACTAGAGACTTAAAAGGTGCATCCTTAAAGAAGAATAGGCACTTACCTTAGACTATATCCCTATCTAGATATAGCTAGATTTGGATATTAAGGCGTAATTAAATAGTAAAAGATACGTAATAAGGAAGCTTAAGACAGATAGTTTTCTTAATATAGTTAAATAATAACTTTAAGACCTAAAAAAAATCTACCTAATACTAAATAAGTAAGGCTTATTAGCTACCCCTAAGGAAATTAACTAAAGACTAGAAAGGATCTAGGTAGCAATTAAAAATAGGCTAGAAGAGTATTATATATTATTCATTGCTTAACGTCCGATTCGGATCCCTGTTGGGCCCACGCGGACTACTCCTTATATATATATGGGGAGAAAACTCTATTTGAGAAAACCCCGTGATCCGTCTCCCCGCCTTTTGGGGCTCGCTTGCGAGTCGCCTGCGAGTCACTAGTGGTGCTCTACTACCTTACTTTTTGACCTCCTTGGGAACCACTGCTGCCGTAACAAACCTACGGACGCGCTAGTATTACACACTGTACTCTACTCCTGTAGGGTTATTAGGGGGCGCCTGTTACTCGCCCCTTTGCCTTCTATTGCTATTTCCTTTGCAACCCAGAACTGGTCTAGCACATTTTGGCCAATGAGCCACCGGGTAGCCGCCTTGAGGCCTTTCTGTGTTGAGAGCAGTGTATTATAGTTTTCTGTGCCAGCTGCTGAGAGCATTGCTTCTCGGGCTAGAAGAGTATTACCTAGTCTTAAAACCGGGCCCCTACACGCGATATATATAGTCCGTATAATGCGCAGTTCTTATAGCTAGCTAATAATAAGTAAGAAGGAAATATATAAGTAGCTACAACCCTAAAGATAAGAGATAATATAAAGACATAAAAAACTAGCTAAAGAATACCCTAAAAAAAGAAGTAAGAAATAACTAAAGACGGTTTATAAATAAATATACTACTAACCTAAGCATCCCCTATAATAAGGGCCTTTAGACCATAGCAAGATAGGTAAAGAAAAAGGTAGGATGCCTAGTAAAAGACCTACACCTACCACCCCTATAAAGAGTAGGCGAACTATAGGCTATAAGTAATAATAATAAAAAGGCGAAGATCCTTATAGAAAGATTTTTTCCCTAACTAGCTCTAGCAGACCTTAGTAATATTACTGGTAAAACACTAGTAACTCGCCTAAGGGTTAACAGCAATATAACAACTAAAGAAATGGCTAGAACTATTAGTCGCCTTTTAAATAATATAGCACTAGGACTAGATAGGATCCTAAATAAAGCTTTAAAGACCTATGGTCTACTTATAGTACTTTAGCTTATAGATATAGCCAGAGCATGCTTTATAATAGGCTACTACCTATAACTTAAAAGATCTATAATAACGGTTATCTTATAAAAAGAAGGTAAAGTAGACTACTTAATCCTAGGAAGCTACCGCCCTATTGCCTTAGAAAATACAATAAGCAAGATCTTAGAAAAGGTTATAGCGGACTATATAGTAGATATAATAGAGGAACATACCCTACTACTATAAAGCTAAATAGGGGTAAGAAAGAATTGCTTAACACTATTAGCACTTATACTACTTGCTACTACTATTAAAACTGCATAGGCTATACGCAAGGACTTTATAGTATTAATACTTAGCCTAGATATTAGTGGCGCCTATAATAATATACCCTATAAGCGCCTCCTATATATCCTTAGGGCAAAGGGCTTCCTAAAATGGATTATATAATTTGTTTAAGGGTTTACAGGCCAGAAAAAAACATTATTAGTCTTTAGCAGATACCAGAGCCCCCCTATTATAGTTATAATAGGTATATTATAAGAATTACCTCTTTCGTCTATACTCTTCCTTTTCTTTATAAGCAACTTACTTAATACCTTTAAGGAAGAGGCAACCTAGGGGATAGGCTTTATCAATAATATAAACCTAATTATATATAGGCCAACAGCCGCAGAGAACTATAGAATACTAGAGAAAGCCTATAACACCTATATAGAATGGGTAAGATAATATAGAGTCTAATTCTTACTAGAGAAATACTAGCTAATCTATTTTATAAGAAAATATAACTAATCTGTAGATCTTTAGTATATAATCTATATCTAAGGCTTTAGGGGTTAACTAGTTTAGGGCCTAAGGGTATTAGGAGTATGGGTAAATAGTAAGCCCTAGTAGAGCGTATATACGGTATAAGCGGCCTATAAGGGCTAAGTATAGTATATTACATTATCCAGGATCGTTAATTCTATATAGGGTCCATACTTCTAGAGGTCACGCCTACTATATATAGTAGTTGTCCGGCTAACTATAATATATAGATCTAGTATTTAGGCCATTAGAGAAACTAAGAAGGGCCCCCCTAAATTACTCCTTAAACTACTTTAAAAGGTCTAAACAGCCTGCCTCTAAAGCATAATAGGCGGGTATAAGCAAATGGCTATAGTACTGCTTAAGAAGGAAGCTAATATTCCCCCCCTATAACTATATATTAAAGCCGCTATAATATAAAGGGCGTAAAGTAAACGTAACTTTAATATTATAAAGTATACCAAGACACGCCTAAATAAACTATAGAGGGACCCTAGGGCGCCTTATAGGAGAATAAACTAATAACCCTAAAGTAGGGAAGAGATATTAGAGAAATAGGTAAAGAAAGTAGAAGAAGAATAGTGCTGCGTTAGGGCCTAGGCCTATATAGAGGAGGAAGGGAGATATATAAGAGGCTAGTAAAGATAATAGTAAGAAAGAGAAAGGAGCTAAAGTAGAGCATAAAAGAACGCTAGGAAACCATCTTCCATAATATAATACTAGTTAGACTAACGCTGGAGAGGCGTATAGAAGTTAAAGGTATAGAGGCTAACTTAGGCAAGAGAAACCTAAGCTATAGTATAGTTAATGCTATAGGGGGTAAATACTTAAGAGCTCTAAGAAGGCCTAATAAAGGTAGAAAATATAATAGCAATACTCTTAAGAACAGGGATAATAGGACTAAAAGATTGGCTCTACTAGGTAGGTATCCTAGTAGGCAGCCTAAGATGCAAATATAGCTGGCTAAGATAGACACTAAAATATATAATACCGTTATGCCCCCTATATACCAACTAAGAAGCTATGCTCTTAGTAGCTAGCATAAAGAACTATAACACACTACTCTTAATATAAAAAGGTCTTAAGGCGGTTACCCAGTGGCTTATTAGCTAAAATATGCTAAACCAATTTTAGGTTATAAAGGAAATAGTAATAAAAGGCAAAGGGGTAAGCAATAGGCGCCCCCTAATAACTCTATAGTAGTAGAGCAAAGTTTATAATACTAGCGCATCCGTAGGCTTATTACGGCAGCAGTGGTTCCTAAGAAGGTCAAAAAGTAAGGTAGTAGAGCACTATAGGTAACTCGTAGGCGCTTTATAGGCAAGTCCTAAAAGGCAGGGAGACGGATTACGGGGTTTTCTTAAAAGAGTTTTCTCCCTATATATATATAAAGAGTAGTCCGTATAGGCCTAATAGGGATCCAAATCGGACGTTAAGCAATAAATAATAATATATACTTCACAGCTTCTATTAAAGTTATATAGTAAATAGTTTAGTACCCCTATATTACTACTAGCCTCCCACGGGGCGTAGTGCGTAGTAGCTACTGCTGGCTCTAAGGACCTTACCCCTTAGCTAGGCCCTGACCCTTGGTGCACCTAGTAGGCAGGTAGGATTACGTCCTGGCTAGAGAGACTACTATGTGGCTCAAGAGAACGGATGCGCGTGTCGGTATACTAATAGACGGAACCGTTCGCCTCTAGGGCGGTACGCCGGTAAGGTATACTTAAGGAGCAAACAGGAGTTACTTAGGTAGGGGAGGCTTTTAGTCTAGGCCTTAACTATAGAAGGTACCCAAGACTTCCATATTGCAGGATGCATCCACGACGCCCTCATAGGATTACGCCAGTAGGCACGTAAGAAGGGAGTTACGACCCCTGGAAGCGGTAGCTTATGCCCATACCGGCGGAAACAATAAAGAAAGGCGTAAAACTAGAGGCTATAGAAGGCTCCCAAGCCGTACAAAAGCATACTAACTCTAGGAGGAGATTCTTATATAGACCACTAGGGGGCGGTCTAGTACTTGGGTTAACCCTATTATAAGATATCTAAAAGAATGGTAAAAACCCCCATTAATTGGTAGTGGCAGCCAACTGCTTATAGAAAGCCCCCTAGGCCTTTAGGCCTAGGTAACTGGGACTAAATACTAGAAAACTAGGGTAGAGGCCTAGATAAGCAGGCATATTAAACTCTACTATATAACTACCTGCTATACTTCCAGAGGTTACGCCTACTATACACAGCAGTTGTCCGGCCAACTATGACATATAGATTCAGTGTTTGGGCCATTAGAGAAACCAAGAAGGGCCCCCCTAAATCACTCCTTAAACCACTCTAAAAGGTCCAAACAGCCTGCCTCCAGAGTATAACAGGCGGGTATAAGCGAACGGCCACAGCACTGCTTAAGAAGGAAGCCAATATTCCCCCCCTATAACTATATATTAAAGCCGCTGTAATGCAAAGGGCGTAAAGTAAACGCAACTCTAATGTTATAAAGTATATCAAGACACGCCTAAATAAACTATAGAGGGACCCTAGGGCGCCTTATAGGAGAATAAACCAACAACCCCAAAGTAGGGAAGAGATATTGGAGAAATAGGTAAAGAAAGCAGAAGAAGAATAATGCTGCGTTAGGGCCCAGGCCTATATAGAGGAGGAAGGGAGACGCATAAGAGGCCAGTAAAGACAACAGTAAGAAAGAGAAAGGAGCTAAAGTAGAGCATAAAAGAACGCCAGGAAACCATCTTCCGCAATATAATACTAGTTAGACCAACGCTGGAGAGGCGCATAGGAGTTAAAGGTATAGAGGCTGACTTAGGTAAGAGAAACCTAAGCCGTAACATGGTTAACGCCATAGGGGGTAAATACTTAAGAGCTCCAAGAAGGCCTAACAAAGGCAGAAAATATAATGGTAACACTCTTAAAAATAGGGATAATAGGACTAAAAGATTGGCTCTACTAGGTAGGTGTCCTAATAGGTAACCCAAGATACGAATATAGCTGGCTAAGACAGACACCAAAATATGTAATACTGTTATGTGTAACCGACTACGGTACCCTGCCAAACCACCACTGTTTTATCTGCGTATTGCCTACGTATCGCCTACGTATCACTTACGTATCACGCTGTTTTGCTTACGTATTCGTCTCCCCTTCCATTTATTTCCATACCTTCCTCGTGTATATATGGACACTTTAGATCTCCATTTACAATTAAGTCGCTCACTCAATTCTCCCATACTTGCACTGTTACATTATGCCCCCTACGCACCAACTAAGAAGCTATGCTCTTAGTAGCTAGTATAGAGAACTATAACATACTACTTTTAATATAAAAAGGTCTTAAGGCGGTTACCCAGTGGCTTATTAGCTAAAATGTGCTAGACTAGTTTCGGGTTGCAAAGGAAATAGTAATAGAAGGTAAAGGGGCGAGTAATAGGCGCCCCCTAATAACTCTATAGTAGTAGAGTAAAGTTTGCGATACTAGCGCGTCCGTAGGCTTGTTACAGCAGCAGTAGTTCCCAAGGAGGTCAAAAAGTAAGGTAGTAGAGTACTATAGGTGACTTGTAGGCGCCTTATAGGCGAGTCCTAAAAGGTGGGGAGATGGATTACGGGGTTTTCTCAAAAGAGTTTTCTCCCTATATGTATATAAGGAGTAGTCCGCGTGGGCCCAATAGGGATCCGAATTGGACGTTAAGTAATGAATAATAATAAATAGTTTAGTAGTTTTTAAGATATAGTAATTTGGCCTAATTTAGCTCTTAAATTTTAATATCTTAAAAACTACTAAACTATTTACTATGCAACTTTAATAGAAGCTGTAAAGTATATATAAAAGTCTAAATCTAAGTTATTAGAATTTATTATTAAGTCGTTGTTAAGATATTAAGGTATATATTTTCTAATTTTTGGTGGGGTTTTGACGTAAGTCACTTGCCCGTGTAGGTCACTAGCCCATAGACTACGTTACTTAACTTAGTTCTTTAAGTAGCTAGCATATAAGCTAGGCTTTTATAGTAAATAGTAAAGGGTAATTATAGAGTAGATTAAAGATAAGCTAGTAAAAAATAAGTAAAATATTAATATACTAAATATAAAGAAGCTAGGTAAAGATATAAGAGATATATAACTTTAAGATTAGTATAGAGGCCTAGGTTAAAAGTTCCTAGCCCCTACCAAAACAATACACCCTTAATAGCCCACTAGTATAGCTTTAAATTATATAAATAGGGGCTTATTTTATAGCCCTAAAGTAAGGCTATAAAATAAGCCCTTATTTATATAATTTGGAGCTATACTAATAGGCTATTAGGGGTGTATTGTTTTAGTAAGGGCTAGGAACTTTTAACCTAGACCTCTATATACTAGCTTAAATTAGGAGTAAAATCTTAGCCTTTAAACGGTCTAGATAGTAGCTATCTATTAATCTATAATATATTTTGCCTCTTAAGGCGGCTACTTAGTAGCTTATTAGCTAAAATATACTAGACTAGTTCTGGATTGCAAAGAAAATAGTAATAGAAGGTAAAGGGGCCAGTAACAGGCGCCCCCTAATAACTCTATAGTGGTAAAGCAAAGTCTAAGATACTAGCGCGTCTATAGGCTTATTATAGCAGCAGTAGTTCCTAAAAAGATTAAAAAGTAAGGTAATAGAGCACTATAGGTAACTTATAGGCGCTAAGTAGGCGAGTCCTAAAAGGCAGGAAGATGGATTATAGGGTTTTCTTAAATAGAGTTTTCTCCCTATATATAATAATAATTATTATTCATTGCTTTGTTAATATTGGCAAGCGGAGGTAGGAGGACGATACGGTAAACGATATAGTAAACTAAGTAAAGTAGATAAACTTAATGCGATTAATAATGTCTACCTATAGGGGATCGAGTCTCTATATACCTGGAAGACCCTAGTTCCGGAACGTCTATATTTCGGTTCATATTCTAATGCATTACCTAATGCGTTACCTAATACGTTACCTAATATATAACCTAATACGCGACCTAATATATAACCTAATACACGACCTAATACACGGTCTGATATACAGTCTGATATACGGTCTGATATATGGTCTAATAGGGTTCTTCCAGGGTGTTCTTATATAAGCATTATAATGCTTACATAAGCAATATCTTCCAGTTCATCCTTGATATGCTTAACGTCCGATTTGGATCCCTATTAGGCCCACGCGAACTACTCCTTATATATATATGGGGAGAAAGCTCTGTTTAAGAAAACCCCGTAATCTATCTCCCCACCTTTAGGGACTCGCCTATAGGTCGCCTGCGAGTCGCCTATAGTGCTCTTCTACCTTACTTTTTGACCTCCTTAGGAACCACTGCTGCTATAACAAGCCTACGGACGCGCTAGTATTATACACTTTGCTCTACCACTATAGAGCTATTAGGGGGCGCCTGTCACTCGCCCCTTTACCTTCTATTTCTATTTCCTTTGTAATCCGGAACTGGTCTAGTATACTTTGGCCAATAAGCCACCGGGTGGCCGCCTTTAGGCCTTTTTGTATTAAGAGTAGTGTGTTATAGTTCTCTATGCCAGCTGCTAAAAGCATTGCTTTTCGGCTAGTACGTAAGGGATCTCCCTATATATATATAAGGAGTAGTCTGTGTAGGCCTAATAGAGATCCAAATTAGATGTTAAACAATAAATAATAATAATAAATCTTACCTCTTAAAAGTATTAACCTATATATATCCTATATATTTAACTAATAGTAAAATATAGAAAGGTATTAAAGCTCTTAAATTCTTTAACTAGCTACTAGTTCCTTTTAATCTAAGCCTTAATATTATTAAATATTACTTAATTAAATTATAATCTAGTAAATATAGCGGTAGAAATCTTAGCTTAACGCTATACTACTTATAGAGCTTATAGAGCTATGCTAATTTATAAATAGACACATTATTAAAAATAAGGATTAAGTTTAGCCTTAGGTATAGTAAATAATAAAAAAGCACCTACCTCTTTATAAAGGATTTAAATATTATAGAGGTAATAGAGCCTTAAAAGATAACATAGCTTAAATATCTATCCACTAATAGCGCTAGTAGAAGATTTTACTTCTCTAATCTCTTAAGCGGATATATTACTCTATAGTTAGTCCCTTTAGGTAATTAGCTATACTTGATACCCTAAGCGTCTTTTCTATATATATATAGTAATATTGTCTGTGGCGACCTCGAAAAAGGAGCTCTTGCTATACCCGGCCTAAAAAGACCAAAACCAACCAAAAGAACCCTGAAAATCACCTAGAGAATCCCCCTAAGATGCATGCATCGCAGGAGAGGCACACGTTAAACGACGGTGGTTCGCACTAGCGCGCGACCGCCAGGACCACGCCTAGCAATGGCCCTCCACAACAAAGACGGGCGAATACCACACTATAAAGCGGAAATACCTCTATTAAGAAAGCATCTGACAAAATATAAAGTCTATTAGACGCGTCTAGTATCTAGAATTATAGGGGAGTAACTATTAGCTATAATAAACTAATATAGCTAGTAGAATAGCTCCGCCAGTCTAGTAAACCTTAGGCGCCCCTCTAGCAAACCCTTAATTAAATCCTTTAACGGCTAAGCAAAATTAAAAATAAATAAAACCCCCTTTTACCGGCGAACCGCACCTAGGCCGCCGTAGCTATGCTTTTATAGTATAGGGAACCCACCCCCTATAAGACAATAACCAGGTATATAATTATAATATAACCAAATATAGAAAAAGTAGAGGGGCTTAGGGGACAATTAGAAACAGAAGTCCTTATAAAGATTTATAAAGAGGTCTATAACGCTATTATAGTCCAACACCTTAGGAGTAGAGATATTAAAGTTACCCTAAAGGACTAATAGGCAAAGGAACAAGCCGTAAGGGCAGGGGACAGGCTAGGTGAATATATTAGTATAAAAGTACTCCGTAAGGATTACTTAGTTAAAGTCCTAGTGGTTCCCATAAGCCTTAGGGTAGAAAAGGGACGCTAGGCGGATAATATAGCAATTATATAGGAGATAGTAAGACAAACAGAACGCCTTATTTTAGGACTTAAGATTACCCAAATCTAATAGCTTTAACAGGAAAATACAAACCAAGTATATAACGAGAATAATAAGAGGATATAAAGGTCGCCAGAGACTTGCTAGGGAGACACTAGACGAACATATAGCTCCCTTATTATTAGTATATATATACTAGGAATGCAAAAACTTTTTATCTAAAAAGGAATAATTATAAATGGCCTTATATATAACACAAGACTCTATAACCATAGACTACGCCTAGAATGATGCTATTGCTATATATAATAGGGACACACCTAAACCACATACGCAGCATAGGTGTGCTGCGACCACTATATAGGCCCCTATAATATAAGACACTGCTTAAACTAAGACCAAATAAAATACGTAAACTGCCACCGAAGCATACACAAGGCGTAGAAGAGAGAAGACTGCATTAAATATAGGAGATGGAAGGTAAGGGCTTAACAGCTACAGGAATAACTGCATGCTAGGTTATATAAATAGAAATAACAGGCAATAAGCTAGGGGGACGCAGGTGCCTTTTTAGTGTTTCCTACCTTTAGTAATAGGGGGCTAGGCTAGCTATCCCAAGCCTTAACGGGCTAGAAGCGGCGCTACGCGATATCACCAAACCAAATAGGGACATAAGGGTTATAGGGTATATAAGGGTTACAGGGTATATAAGGGAGAGGACGCCCTATAGGAAAACCCCTATAGATATCTATAGCAAGCTCAAGACTAGGATAATTAAGAATTAGACTTAACGCGGCAAATATAATATTTATAGCCGACCTATAAAGGGTATATAGCTAACTAGTAAGATTAGGGGAAGAACTAGAGATAATAATAGATTTAGATATAAAAGCGCTAGTAGGAACATAAAATACGGGAATAGAAAGCTCTATATAAAATAAGTAGCAACTAGGGTGTAGATATAAGAGATAGAAGTTCTAAATATCCTAGAGAAAGTGGAAATAGAAGAAGTGAGGAATAAAGGAGAGATAAAGGACCCTTACTAGGGGTCCGCCACCTATCCATTATATAGTATAACTGCGGTAATATAAACCACTGTCTTATAAGGCCCCTATTAGATAGTCTAGACCTAGAGAAACACTATATCCTTACTATATAAGAGCCGTATTATAATACCTATATACAATTAATATACTGCCCCTGAGGATTCTAGCTCCTATATAAACTAAAAGCAGCTATACGCGTGTGCTTTATAATTAGTAAGGCTATTAGCCTGTCCTTATAGTTATGGCAGGTAATTAACCTAGATATTACAGTTATAACAATCTAGATACATAGGGGACTGGTATAAATTATTAATATATATAACCCTAGGGTCGAAGGCATCCTATAAACAGAGAATATTATATTAGTAATAAGCTTACTGGAAACCAAAGGCATAGAGTCTATTTTATTAGGAGATATAAACCTCTACTACTTATAGTAGGGAGGTATCTATATTGCTACTAACTAATAGGTAGAGTGCCTACTAAGAGCTATAGACATCTGGGGCCTTAAGCTAGCCACCCCTCTAGGAGCAATTATATAGCAATAAGGCACCGCCAGAAGTATAATTGACCTTATATTTATAGACGAAGGCCTATACTAGAGACTTAAAAGGTGCAACCCTAAAGAAGAATAGGCACTTGCCTTAGACTATATCCCTATCTAGATATAACTAGATCTGGATATTAAGGCGCAACTAAATATTAAAAGATATACAATAAGGAAGCTTAAGACAGACAGTTTTCTTAGTATAGTTAAATAATAACTTTAAGACCTAGAAGAAATCCACCTAATACTAAATAAGTGAGGCTTATTAGCTACCCCTAAGGAAATTAACTAAAGACTAGAAAGGATCCAGGCAGCAATTAAAAATAGGCTAGAAGAGTACTGCCTAGTCTTAAAACTAGGCCCCTACGCGCGATATGTGTGGTCTGTATAATACGCGGTTCTTATTGCTAGCCAACAATAAGCAAGAAGGAAATATATAAGCAGCCATAACCCTAAAGATAAGAGATGATATAAAGACATAAGAAACTAGTTAAAGAATACCCTAAAAAAAGAAGTAAGGAATAACTGGAGATAGTTTATAAATAAGTATACTTCTAACCCGAGCCTCCCCCATAATAAGGGCCTTTGGGCCATAGCAAAATGGTTAAAGAAAAAAGTAGGGCGCCTAGTAGAAGACCTATACCTACTACCCCTATAAAGAGTAGGGGAAACACAGGCCACTAATAACAATAATAAGAAGGTAAAGATCCTTATAAAAAGGGTTTTCCCCTAACCAGCTCCAGCAGACCTTAGTAATATTATAGGTAAAATACTGGTAACTTGCCTACAGGTTAACAGCGATATAATAATAGAGGAAATAGCTAGAACTATTAGCCGCCTTTTAAATAATATAGTACCAGGACTAGATGGAATTCTAAATAAGGCCTTAAAAACCTGTAGACCACTTATAGCACCTTAGCTTATAGATATAGCCAAAGCATGCTTTGCTATAGGCTACTACCTATAACTTGGAAGATCTATAACGACGGTTATCCTATAAAAAGAAGGTAAAGCAGATTACTTAATCCTAAGAAGCTACCGCCCTATTGCCTTAGAAAACACCCTTAGCAAAATCTTAGAAAGGGTAATAGCGGACTATATAGTAGATATGGCTGAGGAACACGCCCTATTACTATAAAGTTAAATAGGGGCAAGAAAGAACCGCTTAACACTATTAGCACTTACGCTACTCGCTACCACCATTAAGTCTGCATGGGCGATGTAAAGGGACTTTGTAGTATTAATGCTTAGCTTAGATATTAGTAGTGCCTATAATAATATACCCTATAAGCGCCTCCTATATATTTTTAGGGCAAAGGGCTTTCTAAAATGGATTATATAATTTATTTAAGGGTTTATAGGCTAGAAAGAAACATTACTAGTCTTTAACGGATACCAGAGCCCCCCTATTATAGTTGTAATAGGAATACTATAAGGATTACCCCTCTTGCCTATACTCTTCCTTTTCTTTATAAGCAACCTACTTAACTTCTTTAAGGAAGGGGCGACCTAGGGGATAAGCTTTATTAATAACATAAACCTAATTATATACAGCCTAACAGCCGTAGAGAATTGCAGAATACTAGAGAAAGCCTATAATACCTATATAGAATAGGCAAGACGATATAGAGTCCAATTCTTACTAGAGAAATACTAGCTAATCCACTTTATAAGAAAACGTAACTGTCTGATCAAGGTTGCGTCCTTGCAGTCATGTGACCGCAAATTGCCATCACGTGACGGCAATATAGGGCAATTTGCGGCAACTTGCCTACGATCGCGAGTCAAAAGGGGTTGATTATGTGAGCTAAGCGAGTTTAAGAAATCCACCAAATTCCACCTGTAGAATAGGAGAATTAATAAGCATCAATTAAAACCAGTTACCACCTATACTATTGCAATAGCATTACGTATTACCGGAAGTGATACTAACACTAATTAGTGATTATAGATTAGGAGATGTATTATCTACAAAGAGAGACGAGCTCGATTAGTCCCTGCTAAAGGCCTCTACTGATCTTGCCTGCTAAGGAGCATTAGTTAACGTGTATTTAAAAAGTCAACCCCTATCTAATAGGCCCTTAGGTGTTTAAAGAACTAACCCCTTTTAATAGGCCCTTGGTTCGCGTCTATTACGCATTTTATACTACCCAGATCACGTTAAGGAGCACTAGTTAATATATACTTGAAAAGTCAACCCCTATCTAATAGGCCCTTAATTTTTTATACACAGCCTTTAGGTACTTAAAGAACCGACCCCTATCTAATAGGCCCTTAATTTGCGTCCATTACGCATTTTAAACGCGTTAGGTACTTAAGGAACCAACCCTTTTAATAGGCCCTTAGTTTGTGTCTATTACGCGTTTTTTATTTAGAACCTAAAATTAAACTTAACAGGAGTTACGAGACAAGAATTAATATATTAGATATCAGGGCACAAGTTAACGCAGGATAGGAGAAATAGCCTAAAGGCATTAACTTATAGTCTGACGAAACCACCATAAAGGATATTAATAAATTTGTAAAGTTTAAGATCCTAGAATACGAAGCGTATAACCTTAAGAATAATAAACTATAGGAGGTCTATAAGGAAGATTTCCAAAACTTTATAATATAAATCTTTAAGGATTGCAACTAAATTGGTATTTGAAAGCTCTAAACGTTCCTACGGACTAATGGCGTATAGATAAGGAAGTATAGGAACGCTATAGTCCCCAAATTGCTATTTAACACCTTGCAAGAAGAAGACCCTATAGAATGGACTAAGCCTAAGATTAAGGAGCACATGGCAACTAAAGGAAAGTTTACCTTAGGACAAATTAACTACCTCCTTAAGAATAACTTCGCTAGTACCAGTACTATTAAAACCCCAATCTTAATCTCACTAGCCACGAACCCTACCCTACTTATAATACCACCCACTATACCCTAACCTACCCCTATACTACCCCTATAACAGGAACCTAATTATATTAACTTAACCCTATAACCAGAACCACCTAGGGGACAGAGTTAAAACCAGGGTTTTAGTAAGGAGTTAACAAACCTCGCAAAGATATATATGGAAGACAACAAGTACAGCGGAGAAGATAACAACTTTAACTTTAAACTCACTATCTTCCATAACCTCTGTAGCAGAGCTAACGTACCCTAAGAAGCCAAGGTTAAAGCCTACCCTATAATGCTACGCGGTCTAGCACTTAACTACTACTATACTAACCTTAAAAACGTCACCCTAACCCTTTTGTTTAACCAAATCTGTAACGCCACACGCAATTACTTCGAGGGACCTAAATACAGACGTGGTATATTAGGACAATGGAACTCAACAACTCTAAAGTCCACAATAGGCAAGAGCGAGAATGCTAGAAAATTAACCTTAGACTGCCTATAGTTACTTATTAAAGAACTAAGACACCTCCAGCATGGTCTTAACCTAGATTTACATATAGACAAGTTCCTTTATAATAAGCTTATTAACGCCTGCTAGGAGTTACCAGCGTGTTAATATACCTACTTTAAACCTTCTAACAGCTTAACTGGCCTAATTAATAACTTACAATCCTCCATCATAACATTTGAAAAGTTAAATAGTAAGAACCCCTAAGCCTTCTTTACCGACCGCCGCTACTATAGATAATACCCTTGATTACCTTACAGAACACAATTATCCTTATCCGGCCAATATACATCACTAAAGAAGCGCTGCTTTGTCTGTAATAAAGAAGGTTATTAATTATCTAAATACTCTAGAGAAGAACATAACAAATTAAAGAAGAAGTTTAAGGACAGATTTAACCGCCGCTTTAATAGATATGCCTAATAGTACATTGCTGAGTATGAAGGAACAGATGATGATAGTAATAAACTTAACTCAGAATCTATTAATGAGGCAATGGAAGCTCTTATAATTAATATTGAGTTACCGACAGTATTTCTAACCTAAGAATAGACTAAACTGTTTCTTACCTCTTTCGGAACGATATAGCACGAAGGAGCCATTAATACTATAACTAACTTAGCAGACTGATCCTTTACCCATATAATTACCGGCACCAATTTAATTGCTTACCACAATGACCTAGACCTATTTGCCTATGTTGCTACTAGCTAGTATATATCTAACAAGTTCTACGGAGTAATGATTAATACTGGAGCTTTAAAGAGATTAACAGCAGGTTACGGATAATACCTCGCATATAGAAAGACCTATAGTACCGTTATTAATACCTTAAAGGCTGGCGCTATTAATGTCTAGTTTGGCATTGGTTCTACCTCTTCTATTAGCTCCGTCACAGTTAATATACTAGTTGGTAATGTTGAGTTTTACATTATAAAGGCTAATATACCCTTCCTACTATGCCTCGCAGATATGGATATACTAAAGGTCTATTATAATAACCTTAAGAACGTCCTAGTTACCCTAATAAAATTGGTGCCAGTGGTTCGTAGATTTGGTTACCCCTTCCTACTATAGGAAGAGTTACTGCAGTTATTTATAACCCACTTGTTTGATTAAAACCCTTGCTATTTAACTACCACTGAACTCTGCCGACTCCACCGTTGCTTTGGACATCTATCGGCAGACAAGCTATATAAGGTACTAGAACGCTCTGGCCATAATAATATTAATAAGCAGGCCATTAACTACCTCACTAAGTACTGTTTCTACTGCTAGAAACACGGCAAGTTTCCTAGACGGTTTAAATTTATACTATAAGAAGACCAAGATTCCGATTTTAACTATTCTATTTTTGTTGATATTATGTATATTAACGGGAGTCCTATTCTCTACGTAATTGATAAAGCTACCAGATTTTAAGCTGCAAGATAGCTATGTAATATCTCCATAAAACATACCTGGGATATTCTATAACTATATTGGATTAATACCTATATTAGACTACCTGACTATATTACCTATGACGCTGGGAAGAACTTCGCAAGCAAGGAGTTTTGACAGCATGCTATAGCAATAGCTATATTAACTAAGAGCGTCCTAGTGGAAGCTTACTGGTCTATTGGAATGGTAGAAAGAGCTTATCTAATACTACGCTAAGCATACCAGATAATTATGGAGGAGCTATAGGACTTAGGAATAACCAAAGAACTGGCCTTATAAATAGCGGTAAAGGCCGCTAATGATATAGCTAGCCTAGATGGCTTAGTCCCAACACTTCTTGTCTTTGGTGCCTACCCTTATATAAGCGAACTTGACCTACCAGCACCCTCTATTACACAGCGAGCGGCAGCTATAAAGAAGGTAATGGAGGAGATCGCAAGGATTAGGGTAAAGAAGTAAGTTGATAATACACTAAACTAATAAAATGGTCCATTTGTTACCACAATCCACAACCTCCCCCTTAACTTAGACGTGCTTATATAGCGTAAAGGCAATACTGGACAAAGCGGCAGATGGACTGGCCCATTTAAGTTGCTTAGAATTGACGGAGAAATATGTAAGGTATAACTCCCTAGTAGACCTACTGACTTTAGGACCATAACAGTGAAGCCATACCTATAACCTAAACCAGAAGAACCCAACAAGGAACTAGAGGAGGAGCCGTTTAAAGAACTGACTAAGAAACCGACTAAGAAACTGACTAAGGAACTGACTAAGGAACCGACTAAGAAACTGACTAAGGAACTGACTAAGGAATTAACCAAGGAACCGATAACTACTACACCCCTCCAAAGATTAAAACGGACACGATAATCGCCGATAAAGTCCTAGTAAAACATTGTGGACGTATTAATATTTATTAATAATAGCCCGACGAAACCTAATACTATAACCCTTGAGTGCACCTTACTGTCATTTACAGAGTCTCGACGTAAGGAGATAAATAGTTTACTTAAAAAAGGCATCTTTAAGTTCATTAATACAGCAGACGTTCTGAAGGGAGTCAGAATCTTTAACTTCCGGTTTGTTAACGAGATTAAGAACGCTGGAACAGATAAGGCCTTTAAGAAGTCTAGACTAGTTGTATAAGCCTATAATAACTATGGCAAAGATCTGGTCTTAACACAATCACTAACCATTTAATATATTAGCTAGAGAATTATCCTAGCACTTACAGCAACCCTATAAGGAAATGAAAGAAGACCAGCCTCTTTATACCTACGCGATATTTTATAAGCTTATATACAGTCTAGTACCTACCTAAATAGAGACTTCTTTGTATGCCTACCACTAGAACTTAAACTAAAGAATGGATTAATTCTGAGAGTTATTAAACTACTTTATGGTGTCCTAGAAGCCGGCAACTATTGGTTTAATATATACTACCGCCACTACCTTAATAAGCTACGGATGAACTAGTTAATATATAACCCCTACTTATTATACACAAATAACAACGGCTTTGGAATTGTAGGACTGTAGACCAATAATATACTATTTCTTGCTAATAAAACCTTTGCGGAGGCTAAAGAAGCTAGGCTTTAGGAAGTAAAGTTTCTAGTAAAGGAGAGAGAGAAGCTTACGCCAAATACCCTAATTAAGTTTAATAGAGGCTGTATTAGGTAAAAAAAGGACTTAATAGCCCTTACCTAGGAATATTAATGCCAGAACCTAAAGTTGGTTACTATAAAGGCTACAGACCTAACTAGCTCTAGAGGGGAAGTCCGTAAGGTAGTTATACTAAAGGATTAGTATGTTGCCTAGAGGGCAAGAGGAGCCTATATCGCCATAGTCTGTTAACTAGAAGCTGCCTTTAACCTCTTCTTTATAGCATAAGTTGTTAACCTAAAGGAAGAATATGCGAAGCAGCTTAATAAGCGGCTGTAATGGCAAATTGATAATCCCTCCTAAGGACTTTGCTTTGTATAACTTAATATAAGCACTCTTAAACTAATGATATTTACGGACTTATCCTTTACCAATAACTATGACCTCTCTTCTTAGATCGGCTTTGTTATTATACTTGCGGACAAGGACAATAGGGCTAATATCCTTTATTGGTTATCTATTAAATGTAAGCAAGTTATACGAAGCGTTTTAGCATCTGAACTATATGGTATGGCCCACGGATTTGATACTGGAGCTGCGATTAAAGCAACTATTAAGAAGATCCTACAACTTAAACGACTACCGCTTACCCTTTGTACCGATTTAAAATCTCTATATAACTGCCTAGTCAAACTCGGGACAATATAAGAGAAACGACTTATGGTTAACCTAATATGTTTACAATAATTGTATGAGAGAAGAGAAATAGTAGAGATTAAATAGATTGATGGAGGCAGTAACCCTATAGACGCTATAATAAAATTAAAACCTTGCCAAGCGTTAAAGGACCTAATTGATATAAATATAATCAAGCTACAGGTTACCGAGTAGGTAGAGAGAGGAGAAGATGGAAAGACAGGAATAGAGAGTATAAAGATGTTAAGCTAGCAGCCAAGGCGCTAGTACTAAGCGAGCCAATGGTAATTTTCCATGCCGGGTATGGAAAATCGTGATTGGTTACTTTAGCCATTTGGCAGAATTTGGTGGAATTTGATAGGTGGAAAGTAGTGGAATTCGACAGGTAGAAGGTAGTGGAATTTGGCAGGCGGCGTGCTTAAGCACTGTTAAAAACTAAATACTCCTAGTGTCTGATTAAGGTTGCGTCCTTACAGTTATGTAACCGTAAATTGCCATCACGTGACGGCAATCTAGGGCAATTTGTGGCAACTTGCCTACGAACGCGAGTTAAAAGGGGTTGATTACGTGAGCTAAGCGAGCTCAAGAAATCCACCAAATTCCACCTGTAGAATAGGAGAATTAATAAGCATCAATCAAAATCAGTTACCACCCATACTATTGCAATAGCATTACGTATTACTGGAAGTGATACTAATAGTAACTAATCTGTAGATCTCTAGCATGTAATTTATATTTAAGGCTTTAGGGGTTAACCAGTTTAAGGCCTAAGGGTATTAGGAGTATGGGTAGATAGTAAGCTTTAGTAGAGCGCATATGCGTTATAAGCGGCCCATAAGGGCCAAGTATAGTATATTATAATGTCTAAGATTGTTAATTCTATATGGGGTCCATGCTTCCAGAGGTTACGCCTACTATATATAGCAGTTATCCGGCCAACCATAATGTATAGATCTAGTATTTGGGCCATAGGAGAATCTAAGAAAGGCCCCCCTAAATCACTCCTTAAACTACTCTAAAAGGTCTAAATAGCTTGTCTTTGGAGTATAATAGGCGGGTATAAGCAAATGGCTATAGTACTGCTTAAGAAGGAAGCTAATACCCCCCCCCTATAATTATATATTAAAGCCGCTGCAATATAAAGGGTGTAAAGGGAGCGCAACTCTAATATTATAAAGTATATTAAGATATGCCTAAACAAACTATGGAGTGACCCTAGGGTGCCCTATAGGAGAATAAACTAATAACCCTAAAGTAGGGAAGATATGTTAAAGAAACAGGTAAAGAAAGTAGAAGAAGAATAGTGCCGTGTTAGGGCCTAGGCCTATATAGAGGAGGAAGGGAGACGCGTAAGAGATTAGTAAAGATAATAGTAAAAAAGAGAAAGAAGCTAAAGTAGAGTATAAAAGAGCACTGGAAAACCATCTACTATAATATAACACTAGTTAGACCAACACTGGAGAGGCGTATGGGCGTTAAAGGTACAGAGGCTATTTTAGGCAAGAGAAACCTAAGCCGTAGTATAGTTAATGCTATGGGGGGTAAATACCTAAAGGCTCCAAGAAGGCCTAACAAAGGCGGAAAATATAATGGTAACACTCTTAAGAACAGGAATAATAGGACTAAAAGATTGGCTCTACTAGGTAGGTGTTCTAGTAGGTAGCCTAAAATGCAAATATAGCTGGTTAAGATAGACACTAAAATACGTAATACTACTATGCCCCCTATATACTAACTAAGAAGTAATACTCTTAGTAGCTAGCATAGAGAACTATAATACACTACTCTTAATATAAAAAGGTCTTAAGGCGGTTACTTAGTGGCTTATTAGCTAAAATGTACTAGACCAGTTCTAGATTATAAAGGAAATGGTAATAAAAGGTAAAGGGGCGAGTACTAGGCGCCCCTTGATAACTCTATAGTAGTAGAGTTAAGTTTGCGATACTAGCGCGTCCGTAGGCTTATTACGGCAGCAGTAGTTCCTAAAGAGGTTATAAAGTAAGGTAGTAAAGCACTATAGGTAACTTGCAGGTGCCCTATATGCGAGTCCCAAAAGGCGGGGAGATGGATTATAGGGTTTTCTTATTTTCTTAAATAGAGTTTTCTCCCTATATATAAATAAGGAGTAGTCTGCGTGGGCCTAATAGGGATCCAAATCGGACGTTAAGCAATAAATAATTATTAATTAGCAATACTTTCTATTACTAGTCCTTTTATTTACTATTAACTTATTAAAAAATACTAGCTAATCTACTATTTAGCTCTTTTAGATACTAATCTAGGTGTTATAAAGAACGGTATTCCTTTTAACTACCTTCTATAACTAGTAAGCTCTTTTAAAAGCGTAGTATATAATTATAAGAGAAAGTAGGGCGTTAAATTTATTTAATAAGAAGGTTTATATTTTATCTAAATATATATTTAGTTGGTTTTTAAAAAACTTAAGAAGCTTCTATATAATAAGCTAGTAATACTATAATACTATATATTATCATTTCTTAGTAAAATAGTAGATATTTATATTAGCTAAAAGTAATAGTAGGTAGTATATACGGCTTACCCTAAATATTAAGGCTTAATTATAGTTTATAAATTATCTTTTTAGATACCTTTTATAATAAAGCTTTATAATAAATACTACGGCGAATGTGGCTGGCCAAGACAGACACCAAAATACGTAATACTGTTATGCCCCTTACGCACCGGCCGAGAAGCAATGCTCTCAGCAGCTGGCACAGAAAACTATAATACACTACTCTCAACACAGAAAGGCCTCAAGGCGGCTACCCGGTGGCTTATTGG